>Ga0163151_10004665_pt1 | contig 18183 bp, 12 predicted proteins | sample OliLakLV19MP5IB2_FD_145596 | JGI IMG/M metagenome (GOLD analysis project Ga0163151, IMG submission 145596) | Freshwater microbial mat bacterial communities from Lake Vanda, McMurdo Dry Valleys, Antarctica - Oligotrophic Lake LV.19.MP5.IB-2 | ecosystem: Environmental > Aquatic > Freshwater >... | reverse complement strand
CTTTGCAAGGGTTGAGGAGTTGGCAATGCGCTCACCATTGGTATAGATGATGACGCTGACGAATACGGGCGGAGAAATGGTTATTGCACCTGGACGCGCAGGGCAAGATTGACGCTTACTAAGTTATAATTATTTTGATTCGTGATTAAATGCCCCCTCTTCCGAAGGGAAGAGGGGGACATTTGCTTTTATATTGATAGGAGTTTTTTGCATTTATTCTGTCTTTTTCTAAAAAATCCTGATCAGAAAAGAATTCTGAGATCAATTTTTAAGCATTTCAAATGTAGGATATTTGGAATTATTTATAGTTTTCCGGATTCAGACATTCATACTTAATATAATAGATATTGTGTTGCCCTGAATGACTTCAGGTGGCCTGCCAATATTATCTTTTAATGAAAATATAACCTGAGATTATCAATTATTTCATGGGGTCTTAAAACCCCTTAACAGCTGAAATTTTGATAAAAAACGAATTTTCTTGCTATCCATAGGCCTGCAGCCGAAGAATTATCTAAATTTTTTTCGAATACAGGTGTTTTGTATTAAGGATTATCTCTAATTTAGGGGTTCATAATTTCCTAATATTAACTAAACCTTAACCTATGAAGAAGTTTTTACTATTATGCTTCTCATTCGCTTTTGTGCTCAGTGTCTGGGCGCAAGATCGAGTGGTTTCGGGTAAAGTGACCGCTGCTGAAGACGGTTCCTCTTTGCCTGGAGTGAACGTGGTTCTCAAAGGAACTACAAATGGAACGGTTACCGATGCCAACGGTAGCTACAAACTCACAGTTCCGGCTTCCGGTGGTGGCCTGGTGTTTTCCTTTATTGGACTCCAGACCCAGGAAGTGGCCATTGGTGATCGTACAGTAGTTGACATCTCGCTTGGCCTTGATGTTCAGCAATTGTCTGAAGTTGTTGTTACTGCGGTAGGTATCGTGCGCGAGAAAAAAGCGCTGGGTTACTCAGTGGCCGGTGTTAGCGCTGACCAAATCGCTCAGCGTTCAGAGGTGGATCCTCTCCGCGCTTTGCAGGGCAAAATGCCCGGTGTGAATATTGTCGGTGGTGGTGGTGCTCCGGGTCAATCTACAAAGATTAACATCCGTGGTTCATCTTCATTAACTGGTAATACTCAGCCTCTCTTTGTTGTGGATGGTATTCCATTCGACAACTCAGTGAACGCTTCAGGAGGTTCTTCTGAAAACACCGTTTCTACCAACCGTGCATTTGACATCGATCCAAACAACATCGAGTCACTTACGGTATTGAAAGGTGCTGCTGCTGCTGCGTTGTACGGTTCACGTGCAACAAACGGTGTGGTTGTAATCACGACCAAAGCAGGCAAGAAAAACGCAAAGAAAGGCCTTGAGATCACGTACAACGGTTCATTGAACTTCACGGACATTTCTGGAGTTCCTAATTACCAGGATGTGTACACACAAGGTTCTAACCAGGTGTATAACGGTGGTTTCATTGGAAACTGGGGTGCTCCTTTCCCTAATGAAGTCGATCGTTTGAATGCTCAGTACGGTACCAACTATACTAAGATTTATGGTAGATATACAGGTACTGGTACTACTGGAACGGGAACAAAAGCTGGACAGCCTTATCCAGACGGCTTTGCGCCTCATCCTCTTGCCGCAAATGGTTTTCCTGTAGGATTGGGTTCCAGAAGTTTATTCCCTGAGTTAATGGATGCAGAGGGTTATCCCGTACCTTATGAGATCAGACCACACGATATCGTTGGGGGTTTCTTTAAAACTGGTAAGCAGGTTGAAAACTCAATTAACATCAGCTCAGGTTCCGATAAGGCTTCTGTGAATGCTGGTTTTTCCCGTATGAATCAGGAAGGTATCGTTCCTAACCAGGAAGTAACCCGTACTACTATGTATTTTGGTGGTAGTGCACAATTGGAAAACGGATTATTCCTTTCGGGTAACGTTAACTACGTAAACACAGAGCAGCAGTCTCCTCAGTCAGCAAGTAGCGCCTTTGCCGATTACTATGGTGGAGAAGGATCTTCTTCTATTTACGCACGTCTTTTCTACCTTCCAAGAAACTTTGATTTGAATGGTCTTCCCTTCGAAAGCCCTGTGGATGGTTCAAACATGTTCTACCGTGCTTTGGATAACCCACTTTGGATTGCCAAGTATAACCTTTATACCAGTGATGTAAATCGCGTGTATGGAAACCTTACTGCCAAGTATGATGTTACATCATGGTTGGAATTGATGGTGAAGGGTGGTATCAACACCTATTCCGAATCCAGAAGAAACATTAACCGTCCGGGAGGATCATCTCTTCCATTAGGTAGAGTTTGGACTGAAGATTTAACAAACACGGAAATTGACTTCAACTACATCGCTACGGTCGACAAGGACTTCAATGAAGACTTGTCTTTCAAAGCGTTATTGGGTTTCAATAACAACCAGCGTGAACTTACCCGCAAGCGCGTAACGGGTAACCAGATTATTCAGGCAGGCCTTAACCTGACCAATGCTACTTCGCAGCAGCAAGTAAACTATGACTTCTCTACATTGAGAAGATTGTATGGTGCTTATTTTGACATGTCATTGTCCTACAAGGATTATTTATTCTTAAACGTGGTGGGTCGTAACGACTGGTCTTCTACATTGCCAAAAGAAAACAATAGCTACTTCTATCCTGGAGCCAGCGTATCGTTCATCTTTACGGATGCACTTTCTATTCCGGATAACATCCTGAATTCTGGTAAGATTCGCCTTGCAGCAACCAAGGTAGGTAACGATGCTACGCCATACAGAACCAATACCAACTATTTCATCAATACACCTTATACTACTCCGGGCGGTACATTTACCAACCGGGCAGGCTTGCAAAACACGTTGGGTAACCCAACGCTGAAGCCTGAGTTTACTACGGAGTATGAAATTGGTACTGATTTGAAGTTCTTCAACAATAAGATTGGTTTGGATTTAACGTATTTCACTCGTCAATCTACCGAACAAATTGCTCAGGCTTCTTTGACCCGCTCTACAGGCTTCAGCCAGGAATGGGTGAACGTGGGTCGCTTGGATAACAAAGGTTTTGAAATAGGATTGGATGTAACGCCAATTTCTACGGCCAGCGGATTTACCTGGAACATGTATTTTGCCTTTTCACGCATACGCACGGAAGTGGTAGATGCAGGCCCTACAGGTGAAATCTTCATCGGTGGTGCTGCTTCAACATTCGGAACAATCCATAGAAATGGTCAGCCTTACGGCCAGATTTTTGGAACAGCGCAAGCGAAAGATGAAGAAGGAAACAGACTTATCGATAAAGACACCGGTTTGCCATTCAATGCTGCCAAATCATCGATCATAGGTAATCCAAATCCAGATTTCAACTTAGGTTGGACAAACACCTTTACGTATAAAGGATTTACCCTTTCAGCATTGGTTGACTGGAAGCAGGGTGGTGACTTCTACTCTTTCACAGGTGCATCGTTGGTGTTACGTGGTCAGTTGGCATTCTCAGCTGAACGTGAAGCATTGCGCGTAGTTCCAGGTGTGTATGGTGATCCTGGTACGTATGAGGCTCTTCTTGATGATCAGGGAAATAAGATCGTGAATACAACACCGATTACTGCATTTGACTCCCACTTCTCTAATGGATGGGGTGCTTATGGTGCTGATGAAGTAAACGTGTATGACGGAACCGTAATTCGTCTTCGTGAGGTAAGCTTAGGATATACAATCCCTAGGTCACTTCTGGCAAAGACTCCTTTTGGTTCTGCACGCGTTTCCATGTCAGGTCGTAACCTATGGTGGAAAGCTCCTAACGTAATGCAAGATCTTAACCTTGATCCGGAATTCCTTAGTGAAGCAGCTGATTCTAACATTCAGGGCTTTGAATATGGAGCAACTCCTACTACCAAGCGTTATGGATTTAACCTTTCATTGACTTTCTGATCTGAGGGGAATGTTTAATTCTATAAAAAGAAAAAATATGAAACGTAAAAGTTTAAGTATATTAATGGGAGTGGTGTTCCTGTTCTCCGTATCAAGCTGCGACTTGTTTGATCTGGATATCAACACTGACCCGAATAACCCGTCAACCGTTTCCCCTGCGCTGTTGCTTAACAACGTAGAAGTGGATGGTATTGCTTCCCTTGTTAGTAATTTTAACACTACTGGAATGGGCTTTGTTGTTCAAACTGATGCGAGTGACAATTTCTTCTTCAACAACCAATCATGGAACGGAACCTGGAATGGATTTTATACAGGCTCGCTGAAGGATTTGGATGAGTTGATTAAGGCAACCGATGTAGATGTTAACGAAGACGACAAGTCTGACCAGCCTCGTTATCTTGGCATCGCACAGGTGCTAAAGGCGTATATGTTCAGTGTGATGGTAGACTGGTTTGGAGATATTCCTTATACAGAAGCCTTCCAAGGTAATGTAATACCTCAGATCAAGACTCCGGTTTATGATGATGATGCGGCTATCTATGCAGATTGCCTCGCACTCCTGGATAAAGCGATTATTAATCTTGCTTTACCTAGCCCAGCGATTACCGGTGATGTTATCTATGCAGGTAATGCAGCCAGATGGATCAAAGCTGCAAAATCTATGAAATTGAAATTGTTGTTGCAAACTCGTTTGGTACAAAATAACACCGCAGCCATCCAGGCTTTGATGAATGATCAGGCCGGCTTGATTACTGCTGCTGGTGATGATTTCTTGTTCCAATTCAGCGCATCGATTGCTCCGGATTATCGTCACCCTAATTATGCCATGGCAGCAGCCAGCTATCAAGGAGGATATCAAGCTCACCAGTGGATGTATGAGTTGTTAAAGAATAAGGATCCACGTCTTCCGTTCTATGTAAAGCGTCAAACTAAAACCGTATTAGATGCGGCCGATGCTACACAAAGACAGACGATTCCTTGCTCTCAGCGCTCCGACTGTGTTTATAATTACTTCCCGCTAAGTAACTTTGTTACTCAGGGAATTTATGGCAAGTCTCCTGCAGATTTGACAACGGCTGAGAAGGAGTATCTGGCTGGTTTCTTTGGTAGAGACAGATCTGATCCATCCGGTATTCCTGATGATGTAGCGGTTCGCGCTGCTCACGGTTTGTATCCGTTTGGTGGATTGTACGATGATGCAGTAGAACTCGCCAACCAGAATAAGGGAAGGGGTGATGGCATTTTCCCTATCGCTACTTCCTGGATGGTTAAATTCTGGCAAATTGAGGCAATGTTAACGTTGGGTGTTACTCATCCTACTCAAACGTCTACTCAGTTATTCACAGCAGCCATGAATGAGCAGTTTGCTAAGGTAAACTCCTTTACAGGAAAAGATGTCGGAGCAATAGCAATGACTCCTGCCAGCATTACCACGTATGTTACCAACTGGACTACTTCGTTTACGAGTGCGGCTTCCAACTCTGCTAAACTTGCAGTTGCTTTGAAGCAAGCCTGGTTTTGTAATACAGGAAATGGGTTAGAGTTGTATAACACCTTCCGCAGAACGGGTTTACCCGGTGACTTGCAGGCGCCACTTCAACTTCCTGGTAATTTCGCCTTGTCGCTTCCTTATGCGCAGGACGAAATTAACCTTAATCCGAACACGCCTGCTAAGATTTATGACAACCCTTCATCAGGGCCCGTATTCTGGGATGCGTTGAAATACCAGTTTGTTAAATAAAGCCAGCAACTAATGAAAAATATTAAAAAAATAGCTTTACTGTGCTCAGTTTTTCTGATCACATTCTTCTCCTGTAAGGACGAGAGCCTTCAGGTTATCCCAGATTGGGGAACAGCGGTTAATACGTTCGCTACCTTAAAGACCGGAGCTTCCTCCAGCTTTATTAGTGGCAATGCGACAGTTCCTGTTGATGTAAATTTCCGTTGGATTTCAATTGATGGTTTAAATACCGTGACCAAAATTGAATTCTTCCTTCTGTTCAACGAAGGTTATGTAGACGCTGAAGGAAACCCTAAGACGGTTCGCCATGGTGGTACTGCCGGTAAATTATGGAAGACCATCGAAGGAGCCAATGTTCCTGCTAACAGAACTGATGTGCTGAATACTATTACGCAAGCAGATGTGTATGCTCTGTATAAGGATAATACCTACAACTATTGCGGAACTGCGGTTTCGGTGTTCAACAATCCAATTAAGCCTGGTCGCACGCCAGCTGCGCCTTTCCTGGCCGGTGATACATTCTCGCTGAAGTGGATCGTGTATACTGCTGACGGCAGGAAGTTTGACTCCTGGTCTCCATCGGTATGTACTGAATTCCCTGGTTCTAACTGCGTGTATTCCTGGGCGGTAGTATGTGCTTCTGATTTAGCAGGAACATACAACTACAAAACTAATGTAACTGCCATAGGCGGTGGAACTTTCCCTTCTGGTGATTTAGTTGGATCTGTCATCTTGGCAACCACTACCACCATTGGCTCTTATACAATAACCGATGCCTCTTTTGGAGCGTATGCGGCAGTGTATGGCGATACTCCTGCTAAAGGTGTGCGTTTAAGCGATGCATGTAATTTTCTTAGATTCACGGGTGCCGATCAGTATGGCCTTATCTATACGTTTGAATTCGTAAGCGTTACTGCTACTCAATTGACGTTTAAATGGACTAATGACTATGGTGATAAAGCGACCACAACATTAACGAAAACAGATGTTAAATCATGGCCTCTTGCCTTAACTTCCACGCCTAGTGGATCATGTAACTAAGCCGGATTTTTAAAATTGAAAAAGCCCCGATTTATCGGGGCTTTTTTGTTGTCAAAATTTTCAAAAATTGATACTACTACTTTGTCATGTTTAAAATATTTTGTGCCGATGGCACTTTAACTAGAAACGCTTGGCCGGATTTCTACCGATATCGGTTGCCTAACGGCATCTATGCAGTCCCGTAGGGACTATATGTTGGTAGTATTGGGGTAGAATATAAATTTTGAATCCCGTAGGGATGAAATAGACAAAGTAGGACTATTTATTTTTACTAAATAGTTACCGATAGGGTAAACTAAAATGGCAGATCATCAGACCTGCCATTTTATGTTTTATCAATTAATGAGATTAGTTCTTTTTACTGAAGCATTTTCAGCAAAGTAGAAAGCCTGCTCTTCAGATTTCTGCGATCCACAATAAAATCCAAAAAACCATGTTCCATTACGAACTCTGAACTTTGAAATCCCTTTGGCAAATCTTTACCAATAGTTTCGCGAATTACACGGGGCCCGGCAAATCCAATGAGCGCATTGGGTTCAGCAATATTAAAATCTCCCAACATGGCATAGGAAGCAGTTACACCACCTGTAGTGGGATCAGTAAGCAGAGAGATGTAAGGAATTTTTGCCTCGTCCAGAAGGGCAATCTTGGCAGAAGTTTTCGCCATCTGCATCAATGAAATTCCTGCCTCCATCATACGTGCCCCGCCCGATCTTGAAATCATAAGAAATGGCTTCCTGGTTTTCAGACTGTGGTCCATGGCGCGTGCAATTTTTTCGCCCACCACAGAGCCCATCGACCCACCAATGAACGTGAAGTCCATACAGGCGATGGTAATATCCAAACCGTTTATTTTTCCATACGCAGTGCGCACGGCATCCTTCAGGTTTGATTTCATCTGCGATTCCTTGACTCTTTTTGGATAGGGTTTCGTATCAGTGAACCCGAGCGGATCGGCCGACTCCATATTGGCATCTAGCTCCGTAAATTCAATGTTATCAAAGAGAATCTCAAAATACTCCTGAGATCCAATTTTTACATGGTATTCCTCTTCAGGGACCACGTACGCATTGTTCTTTAGTTCACGTGTATGAATAATTTTTCCGGCTGGGGTCTTGAACCACAAACCATCAGGAACTTCTCTTTTAGACTCGGTAGGAGTGAGAATTCCTTTATCAGTACGTTTGAACCAGGGCATTTTTTATTTTAAAATAGTCAATGATTAACGTTCAATCTTTAGTGTCTTAAGCAATGTCGATGCTATTATCTAAATAGACATCCTGAATGGCCTGAAGAATTTCAACTCCTTCTTTCATCGGGCGTTGGAAAGCCTTTCGGCCAGAGATCAATCCCATGCCACCAGCACGCTTATTGATTACAGCTGTGCGTACGGCATCAGCCATATCGGTAGTTCCTTTAGAATCACCACCCGAGTTGATTAGTCCTGCACGGCCCATGTAGCAGTTAGCTACCTGGTAGCGGCAAAGATCAATCGGATGATTAGAAGTTAATTCAGTATAGATTCTTTCATCCAACTTTCCGTATGTACTTCCGCCAGTATTTAAAGCTTTATACCCTCCGTTGTTTTCAGCTAATTTTTGTTTGATGATATCCGCCTGAATAGTAACACCTAAATGGTTGGCCTGGCCAGTAAGATCGGCAGACACATGATAGTCAACACCATCCTTTTTGAATGCGTTGTTTCTTGTATAGCACCAAAGGATCGTAGCCATGCCCAGTTGGTGGGCTCTTTCAAAAGCCTTTGCCACCTCTTGTATTTGACGCGTAGAATTATCAGAACCAAAATAGATAGTTGCACCTACAGCAACCGCTCCTAAATTCCAGGCATCTTCAACAGAACCAAACATGATCTGGTCAGCTTTATTTGGATAGGTGAGCAGTTCATTGTGGTTGATCTTAACAATGAACGGTATTTTGTGTGCGTATTTGCGTGACATCATGGCCAAGCCACCAAACGTAGTAGCCACAGCATTACATTCGCCCTCAATAGCAAGTTTTATAATATTTTCCGGATCAAAATAGATCGGGTTTTTAGCGAAAGATGCACCGGCACTATGTTCAATTCCCTGATCGATGGGAAGTATGGAAAGAAAACCTGTTCCGCCTAAGCGACCTTTATCATAAAGAGTCTGAAGGCTACGTATGGTCTGTGTATTTCTGTTTGAAATAGAAAATACACGATCTACAAAATCAGGACCTGGTAAGTGAAGCTGATCTTTTAGAATAGTCTTGCTTTTGTGAGTCAGGAAGGATTCAGCGTCTTTACCCAGTAATGCGCTGATGTCTGTCTTTGCCATAGATTTGGTTAAAGTGAGCGGCAAATATAGGATTATGGCCTGTTACCTGCAATGAGATTTGCACGCATTGGTATAAAACAAAAACCCGTCTCAGAATTTCCGAGACGGGCTTTTTTGAATGTTTAATTCAATTTTTATTATGCTTTCGCTACTGCTATTCTTTCTTTAATCCTTGCAGATTTGCCCTGGCGACCTCTTAAGTAGTAAAGTTTAGCTCTACGTACTTTACCAGCTTTAACAAATTCGATTTTATCTATGCTTGGACTAAGCAGTGGAAAAATTCTTTCTACACCAACGCCATTTGATATCTTTCTTACAGAAAAGCTCTCTCCGTTAGTTCCAAATCCCCTGCGGTAAACCACCACACCCTGAAACTGCTGAATCCTTTCTTTGTTACCTTCGCTGATTTTTACGTGCACGTTGATGGTATCACCAGGCTTAAATGCCGGGATGTTCACCCTTTTTGCTGCCAATTCCTGCTCAACAAACTTTATTAAATCAGCCATAACACTCGTTTTTAAAATGGACTGCAAATATAGGGTAAGAAAACAGAATTCATAAGTCTGTATTTAAGATTTTTTGACTTTTACTCAGTCATGAGATCAGGCCTGCGTTCTTTGGTTCTTTCCAGGGCCTTTTCATGCCTCCATTGTTCGATTTTGGCTTCATGGCCCGAAAGCAACACCTCCGGCACCTTCCACCCTTTATACTCTGCGGGGCGGGTATACACCGGTGGGGCAATCAGGCCATCCTGAAATGAGTCGGTCAGCGCAGAGGTTTCGTCCGAAAGAACACCGGGGATTAGACGAATGATGGAATCCGACACGACAGCTGCGGCAAGTTCACCTCCGGAAAGCACATAATTTCCAATGCTTATTTCGCGGGTGATTAAATGCTCACGCACCCGTTCATCCACACCTTTATAATGTCCGCACAGTATGATTAAATTCTGTTTAAGGCTGAGCTGATTCGCAAGCGATTGGGTAAAGAGTTCTCCATCCGGGCTCATGTAAATTATTTCATCGTAATTCCGTTCGCTCTTTAGTTTGGAGATGCACATATCAATGGGTTCAATCATCATCACCATGCCAGCACCTCCTCCAAAGGCATAATCATCTGTGGTGCGATGCTTGTTTTGAGAATACTCTCTCAGATCATGGATAGCCACGATAACCAAACCTTTCTGCTGTGCTCTCTTTAAGATGGAGTCTGCAAAAGGACTTTCCAGCAACCGGGGAAGACAAGTAATGATGTCGATGCGCATGGTGCTAAGTTAGCGTAATCTATATGCTCAGGAAGCCTTCAGGCAAACTCACTTTTATGAGTTTCTTCGATTTCGTTACACTCTTTATAAATGGGCCATTGACAGGAATCAAAACATCCTTGCCGTTGTAATCAATTTCTAAAAGTCGGCTGGGCCCCGATTGAATCACCTGTTTCAGCAACCCCAATACACCTTCGGTTTCATCTTCCACAGTAAAACCAACGATCTCATCATTATAAAATTCACCACGCTTGAGCGATGGCCTGACTGTTTTACTTAAATAAAGTGCTGAGCCTTTGAGATTGGCAGCTTGCTCAGTTGTATTGACATCGTCAAACTTTAGAAATGCTTTGTCGCCACGATCAGAAAACGATTGGATGAAATAAGGCACCAGGCTACCTTTCATTTCTATAAAAACGGATTTCACAGAGTCCAGATCAATGGGTTCAGTAAAGACAGCCGTCCACTTCACCCTTCAGTCCATGCGTTTTTGAAATGTATCCGATGGAATAACAGTCTTGCTTGTTCATGCTTCAAAAATAAAAATGCCAACACGATGTCGCGTTGGCATTTAAGTAAATATTATAAAGATATATTATGCTTGTGCCTCTGCAGGAGCTTCTCCTTCTGCCTGCACTTCAGGTTGAACTTCTGCTGCCGGAACTTCAGCAGCAACGATAGCTTTCTTGCGAATGGCTTCAGTGCGTGCTTCTTTAACTTTAGTTTCAGCCTCTTTGCGTGCTTTCGCTGCATCTTGCTTGCCCTTAGAAAGAGTATCTTTCTTAGACAGGGTCTTAGCCTCTTTTGCCTTCATCCATTCATCCAATTTACCATCGGCCTGCTCTTGAGTAATCGCTCCTTTAATAACACCGATTTGAAGGTGTTTCTTAAGCATTACGCCATGGTGAGAGAGCATCGCCTTTACTGTTTCAGTAGGCTGCGCGCCTTTCATTAGCCAATCAAAAGCCTTGGTATCATCCAAAATGATCGAAGCAGGGTTGGTTGCTGGGTTGTAGGTACCGATTTTTTCAATGAATTTACCGTCACGTGGTGATCTGGCGTCTGCCACCACTACATCATAAAGAGCCAGTTTTTTGCGGCCTCTGCGGGCCAATCTGATTTTAACAGCCATTTTCTTAGTTTTTAATGTTGGATCTCGTCCGTTTTTAAAAGGAGTGCAAAGGTAGATGATTTTGCCATTTTAGCAACCTTCGATTTGAATAAAGCTCTGGAAATAGTCAAAATATTTATATTTGAATAAGCGATTACTAGGTTTTCATATGTTCCACTCCCTTTTTACATTTGGTACCTTTTCAAAAATAACCATGGATAAGTATTCATACATCTCGAACGCTGACGTTGGCTACCTCGACCAACTGTATCAGAATTATAAAAAAGACGTGAACTCTGTCGATCCGACATGGCAGAAGTTTTTTGAGGGGTACGATTTTTCGCAACAGCGCTATGGCGAAAACGGTCATGCAGCAGGAGCCGGAGACACGGCAAGTATTAAAGAGACGCAGGTGAGAAACCTGATTTTTCAATACCGCTCTTTTGGTCACTTGAAATCAAATACCAACCCGGTGCGCCCGCGCAGAAATCACAATGTAAACTTTGACCATAAGAGCGTTGGCCTTACTGATGCGGATCTGGACACCGAGTTTGATGTAGGCGCTGAGATTGGAATGGGTAGAGCTTCCCTACGAAAAATTATTGAGAAGCTTCAGGTCGTTTATATCGGGCCGATCGGTTTTGAATATAACTTCATCCGTAATGATGAGGTGCGCCAATGGTTTTTCAATAAGTGTGAGAAGGAATACTATAACAACAATCCATCACAGGAGGAGAAGAAAAGAATATTGAGCAAACTTAATGAAGCAGCGGTTTTTGAAAACTTCCTTCATACAAAGTTTCTGGGGCAAAAAAGATTTTCGTTGGAAGGTGGTGAGAACACGATTCCGGCATTGCAAGCGATTATTAATAAAGCCGCAGAATTTGGTGTGAAGGAAACAGTTATTGGTATGGCGCACCGTGGAAGATTAAATGTGCTGACCAATATTCTTGGAAAAACATACGAGCAAATCTTTACGGAGTTTGAAGGAAATATAAATCCTGACCTCACGATGGGTGATGGTGATGTAAAGTATCATCTGGGATATGCGAGTTATATCAACACACCTTCAAAAAATAAAGTATATGTAAAACTGACTCCTAATCCATCGCACCTTGAAGCGGTTGATCCATTGGTGGTTGGTTATACCCGTGGTCAGATTGATGATGAATTTGGTGAAGACCTGAGTAAGGGCCTTGCTATTCTTATTCACGGTGATGCAGCTGTGGCAGGACAAGGTATTGTTTATGAAGTGGTGCAGATGTCAGGGCTACCAGGTTATACAACCGGTGGCACAATCCACTTCGTCATTAATAATCAGGTTGGTTTTACTACTGATTATGATGATGCGCGCACCAGTATTTATTGTACAGACATTGCCAAGATTGTGGATGCACCAGTGCTTCACGTGAACGGAGATGATGCGGAAGCAGTAACCTTCTGTGCAAATCTTGCTGTTGAATATCGTCAGAAATTTGGCAAGGATATTTTCATCGACATGTTGTGTTATCGCAGACATGGTCACAATGAAAGTGATGAGCCGAAGTTCACGCAGCCAAAACTTTATAATCTGATAGCCAAGCATCCGAATCCACGCGAAGTGTATGTGAAGAAGTTGATTGAGCGTGGAGATGTTGATGCAACATTGGCGGAAGATTTGGATAAAAGTTTTCGCAACCAACTTCAGGATCGCTTGAATGAAGTAAAACAGAAACCTCTTCCCTATAAGCCACAAAAGATTGAAGAGGAGTGGGAAAAACTTCGGAAATCAAAACCAGAAGATTTCGATCAATCGCCTGACACCAGCGTAAAGCAATCTGTTATCGATAAAGTAGGTAAAGCACTTACTACCATACCGGAGGGATTCAAGCCACTCAAGCAGATTGAAAAATTATTAAAAGATCGTAAGGAAGCATTCTCGGAAACAAAATTATTAGGTTGGGCCGAAGCGGAGTTGTTGGCCTATGGATCTTTGTTAGCAGAAGGGGTGCTGGTGCGCATGTCCGGACAGGATGTGAAGCGAGGAACATTCTCACATCGTCATGCTTATTTCTTTGATGCCAATTCCAACGAGCCCTATTGTGGACTTGATCATGTTGAAAATGGACAGAAGAAACTTCACATATTTAACTCCTTACTTTCTGAGTTTGGTGTATTGGGTTTTGAATATGGTTATGCCATGTCATCGCCCCATGCACTGGTAATCTGGGAGGCACAGTTTGGTGATTTCGCAAATGGAACACAAGTAATCATTGATCAGTTTATTTCCAGCGCGGAGTCCAAGTGGCAGAGGCAAAACGGATTGGTGATGTTGCTTCCCCATGGCTATGAAGGCCAGGGACCAGAACACTCCAATGCACGCCCTGAAAGATTCTTACAGTTAGCAGCTGAGTACAACATCATTGTTGCTAACCCAACTACGCCATCAAATATTTTCCACTTGTTGAGAAGACAAGTGAAATGGGAATTCAGAAAACCCTGTATCGTATTTTCTCCTAAATCATTGCTGCGTCATCCTTCCGTTGTATCACCCATCGAGAATTTCACAAAGGGAATATTCAATGAGGTAATTGATGATGAAAGTGCAGTAGCTAAGGATGTGAAAAAAGTTGTGCTGTGTACTGGAAAGGTTTATTACGATTTACTAGAAGCATCACAAAAAAATAAAGTGAAGCACGTTGCTTTGATTCGTGTAGAGCAATTGCATCCATTCCCGGAAAAGCAATTGAATGCGGTGTTGAAAAAATACAAAGGTGCAAAGCAGGTATGGGTGCAGGAAGAGCCATCAAACATGGGCTACTGGTCATACATTCTTCGCTACATGACCGGTCTCGAGTTGATATCCCGTAAGGCGAGCGCTTCACCAGCTACCGGTTATTCCAAAGTGCATAAAGCAGAACAGGAAAAAATTCTATCACAAGCATTAGATGTATAATCTTCAATCACAAAAACTATAATTGAAATGGCTCAACAAGTAAAAGTTCCTACCGTAGGAGAATCAATCACGGAAGTAACCATTGCCAACTGGCTAAAGAATGATGGAGATATGGTGAAGATGGATGAAATAATTGCCGAACTCGAATCCGACAAGGCAACCTTTGAGTTGACAGCACCACAAGCGGGTGTTTTGAAAATAGCGAAAGCTAAAGGTGAAACAGTTCCCATCGGTGCGGTCATCTGTGAAATTGCCGATGGTGCCGGAGCGGCTGCTCCTGCTAAACCGGCAGAAGTAAAAACCGCTGCTCCAACGCAGTCTGCGAAACCTACGGGTGGCATTAAAGAAATGAAAGTTCCTGCTGTAGGTGAATCAATCACAGAAGTAACAATTTCAACCTGGTTGAAAAAAGAGGGTGACTTTGTAAAACTCGATGACATTATCGCAGAAGTTGAATCAGATAAAGCAACTTTTGAGTTACCGGCTGAGGCCAACGGAATTTTAAGAATCGTTGCCCAAGAAAAAACAACGCTACCCATCGGTGGATTGATTTGCAAAATTGAAATTACTGAAGGTGCGCCAGCGACAACCACGAATGCATCGGTGCCAACAGCAACCGCTGTTTCTTCTGGTGATAAAACTTATGCCGCAGGCCACCCCTCGCCAGCGGCCACAAAAATTTTAGATGAGAAAGGAATTCCGTCATCACAGGTTTCCGGCTCTGGTGTTGGTGGACGCATTACGAAAGAAGATGCTGAGAAGGCGAAAGTAGCACCAACAACAAAAGCGGAAGCCCCTAAGGTTACTGCAACTGCACCCGTGATTACATCGGGTGGGGCTCGCAACAAACGTTCCGAGAAAATGACCTCGTTGCGCAAGACGATTGCGAAACGATTGGTAGCCGTGAAAAACGAAACGGCCATGCTCACTACTTTCAATGAGGTGGATATGAAGCCGGTAATGGATCTTCGTTCTAAATACAAAGATAAGTTTAAAGAGAAATATGGTGTCGGCCTTGGCTTTATGTCATTCTTCACCAAAGCAGTATGTGTAGCATTGAAGGAGTTCCCAGCCGTGAATGCACAGATCAATGGTGATGAAGTTATTTATCATGACTATTGTGATGTAGCGATTGCGGTTTCAACGCCAAGAGGTTTGGTAGTACCGGTGATTCGCAATGCAGAGTCACTTTCGTTTGATCAGATTGAAGGCGAAGTTGTTCGTCTGGCAACCAAAGGCCGAGATGGAAAGCTATCGATTGAAGAAATGCAGGGTGGAACATTCTCTATCACCAACGGTGGTGTGTTTGGTTCTATGCTCTCTACCCCAATTATTAATCCTCCGCAATCAGCGATTTTGGGAATGCATAATATCGTTGAGCGTGCTGTTGTAAAAGATGGTCAAGTCGTGGTTAGACCAATCATGTACCTGGCGCTTTCTTACGATCATCGCATTGTTGATGGTCGCGAATCAGTAAGCTTTCTGGTGCGCGTGAAAGAATTATTGGAAGAGCCGGGACGTTTGATTCTTGGAGTATAGCCATTCGAAATCTGAAATCTTGAATTTGAAATTATAGAGTATGCAATACAACGTCACAGTTATCGGTTCAGGTCCGGGTGGATATGTAGCAGCCATTCGCTGCGCGCAACTTGGTTTTAAAACGGCCATCATCGAAAAGTATGATACGTTGGGTGGCACCTGTTTGAATGTTGGATGTATTCCTTCAAAAGCTTTGTTGGATTCGTCTGAACATTTTCACAATGCTGCTCATACTTTTAAAGAACACGGCATTGAAATAAGTGAGCCAAAAGCAAATATCACACAGATGATCAAGCGCAAGGCGGGTGTGGTTAAAGCCAATGTGGATGGTATTGCATTTCTGATGAAGAAAAACAAAATTGATGTGCTTACAGGAGTAGGCTCATTCGTTGATAAGAACACGATTAAGATCACAGCCAAAGACGGAAAAGAAACTCAGATCACTACGGAGAAAGTAATCATCGCAACAGGATCAAAACCAACACCCCTTCCTTTCGCGCCCTTTGATAAGAAGAGAATTATTTCCAGCACCGAAGCATTGGAGCTGAAAGAAATTCCAAAGCATTTGATTGTGATTGGTGGCGGTATTATTGGTATGGAGTTAGGCTCTGTGTATGCTCGCATCGGCTCGAAAGTTACCGTGGTGGAGTTTTTGGATAACCTGATTCCAACGATGGATGGTACCATGGGAAAGGAATTAACCAAGGTGGCCAAAAAATTGGGTATGGATTTGTATCTCGGTCATAAAGTAACTGCCGTTGAGAATAAAGGCAACGAAGTGGCGGTGAAAGCAGAAGCAAAAAATGGTGGGGCTGTCGTGATGTTGAACGGTGATTATTGTTTGGTGAGTATTGGAAGAAGACCTTATACGGATGGACTTGGTTTGGAAAAAGTAGGCATTGAATTGGATAAGGGAAAAATACCTGTTGACGATCATTTGAAAACAAATTTGGATAACATCTATGCAATTGGCGATGTAGTGCGCGGTGTGATGTTGGCTCATAAAGCTGAAGAAGAAGGTGTGATGGTTGCCGAGCAATTAGCCGGACAAAAACCACACATGAATTATTTATTGATACCGGGGGTGGTTTACACATGGCCTGAGGTTGCCAGTGTTGGCTACACCGAAGAGCAATTGAAAGAATCAGGTCGCGCTTATAAAACAGGAAGCTTCCCATACAAAGCATTAGGTCGTGCACGAGCTTCCATGGATTTGGATGGATTGGTGAAAGTATTAGCCGACAAAACCACCGATGAAATTTTAGGTATTCATATCATTGGCGCTCGTGCTGCTGATATGATTGCTGCTGGTGTTACTGCTATGGAATTCCGAGCTTCCGCGGAAGATATTGCAAGAACGTCACATGCGCATCCTACTTATATGGAAGCGGTGAAAGAAGCCTGCCTGGCAGCTACCGCAAACAGACCTATTCACATGTAAAATTATTTGACTAAAAAAGAATAGCCATTCACACGAATGGCTATTCTTTTTTCTTTTGATCTTCTATTTCTTCAATAATTTCGAAATCAACGATGCTCTTATCATAAGGGCGATAGTAATCGGAATCAGAAATATATTTAACTGCTGAGGTAAAATAAACCAGAGCAGGAGAGTAGCAGCTAATAAAATTGCCGTTCCTTTAAAATAAGTAATAAGCCATGAAGGTGATTGCTTTTTCAATAAGAGAATGGCCGCAATAGCATGTAATGGAAGTGCCCAAAGCAAATTAAAGTTCCTGGCTGCCGCCTGATGATCGGTCGCGGTCCACAAAAGCAGCAATAAGACTCCAATCCAGCCTACAGCCGAAAACACTGTGACGTCAAACCACCGCGAGAGTTTTTTTCTTTTCCAATCATAATAGGATAGGATTACGGTAATAAGCATAAAGGCTCCGAATACAATCCATGGATGAAAGAAACTAAAAGGTATTCCTTCCGGTATCGCTTCATACACAGATACTTTTTGCTTTACAACTGGTTTTGAATTGATCGTTGCATTATCGAATGAATACTCAATATAGTCGGGCAAAAACATGTATTCGTAAGGAGCCGCTTTTTTATCCATCGGCAAGCCAAGACAAATATCAATGCCCAGGTCTCCCCACGGTTGTGGACCTAAATACAAATCGGTGAGATCACGAATAGTGTAATCGGTTTTAACGAAGGAGCCATCAAATTTCAATTCATCTTTTAAAGTTTCCGCAAGAACATCCCTGATTTTGGTTGCACAGTTATTATAGAAATAATCGTAACGATAGGTTTGGTTTTCTGGTTTACCATTCCATTCCAGGTAGTCAAATAC
>Ga0163151_10004664_pt1 | contig 18183 bp, 15 predicted proteins | sample OliLakLV19MP5IB2_FD_145596 | JGI IMG/M metagenome (GOLD analysis project Ga0163151, IMG submission 145596) | Freshwater microbial mat bacterial communities from Lake Vanda, McMurdo Dry Valleys, Antarctica - Oligotrophic Lake LV.19.MP5.IB-2 | ecosystem: Environmental > Aquatic > Freshwater >... | reverse complement strand
GTTCTACGCGCGATGCAGACAGCAGTAGATACGGTCACCCAACGACACGGATTGCCCAGAATCACCATTAATTTGGTTGAGAATGCTGGTCCTGGTACTGGGGGAAGCTATGACCCAGGTCGAGGAATAATCAATATATCCCGCCGCGAGCTCTCGCGCCTTGAGTCGCCTTCACGCCTGCTAGTTCACGAGCTTACGCATGCAATTCCGCAAGACATGCTGGTGGTCTGGCGTCTGGCCGATCAGCTGGCAATCCCGCAGACGGCGTCAAGAGAGCAAATGGATCGCCTTGTCGATCGTATTGCGGATCACGCTGGAAACCTGCCAAACCGCGAGTTTGTGGCAGCAGTGCTCAGTGCTCGGTCCGGACGAACGCTTTCTGACGCTGGCAGAACTAGAGCAAATGCCCTGATCGAGAATTATGCCTTTCATGAAACGCGATCTTTTATCGCCGAGATCGCCACCAGCCAGCAAGCAAGGACGCAGTGGTTTCCTTCAGGGGTGCCGCAAGAGGTTCAGCGGCTGATTGAACTGCACAATCGCATCACGCGCGGTCAGGCGCCGGCCATCAGCTGGGACAGGCATGCAGCTGCAGAAGCGTTGCACGCGGCCTTGCCACAACGTCGGGTGGCACTCAATGACGCCCTGCACGAGCACTATCTGCAGTTGCATCGGGAAGTGGAAGCGAGAAACGCTGAAGGCCTGGTTAATGCCAGAGCTGGTGTACAGACAACCGCAGAGTTGCCGGGTCATCGTCGTGAAGGGTCGCTGACCGAGCAACAGCGTTTCGAGGCTAGAGCGGCTGCCAGTGCAGCTGGAATCCCACTTGCAAGCGAGCAAAATATGAGGGATTTCGTCAATCGCTTGACCAATATCATCGCTGACCAGCAAAACGGCTGGAGCGACAACCTCACCGCCCGCTGGGAAGCTGGTACTACTGCACGGGCTGAAATTCAACAGTCCTTTGACCGTGTGTTGGAACTGGCAAGACAACATCTACGGGCTGCAGGACAGCACGGTCCCCAATTGGAGCAAGCTGCCAGACAAATGGTTGAATCTCCTGGCGCAGACATCCTTAATAACAGACAATTTACCGCTGAACGCGATCAGTACCTGCAGCGTCGCACCGAGTATCTTCGGGAAAACGGTGCCATTCACCAGGTATTACAACAAAGACAACAGCGATTGCAAGAGTCGCTCAACCAATACTGTCGTGACAACAACTTACCGCCAATCAGGATTCGATCTACAGAATTCTCCAATGCAACCGGCGGTTACGAACGGGGGAGCGGAACTATCGGGATCAGTCCCTCCGAGTTGCTTTCGCGATCTCAATCGCCGCAAACGGTGGCTCGAATAACCGCTCAAGTCGTTGCAGCACAAGCAGATCGACAGATAGTTCGCAGTCTGATAGATCGTGTCAATGGATCACCGGCTCCGGGTCAAGCACTATCGGCGGTGCAGACCGCAGACATTCGCAGGCAATATAGAGACCGCACAGGCAGTGATCTGGCACCGGCATTCCTTGAGGCAGTAACGCAAAATCGGAGCGCCCGGCTAAGTCCAATTGAAGTGTCACGTGCAGATGCTCTGGCAACGTCTTTGCGCGATAACCGAGCTGTTGCTGTCAATTACGAACGCACAGGGCTTGAATTACGGGCCATTCAAAGCGAACTCAACGTGTTGCGGACTAGCAGCAATCCGCAGGCCGCTACCGACTTGATGGCACGACTGAGACCGCCGACGGGAGAAGCTTTGTGCCAGCGCTGGTTCGGTGTCAACAACGTCAATGAATTGGCGGCCGGTCATCCGCTGCGTACCTTGATGGAAAGATACATGGCAGCTAGCAGTAATGGTTCGGCTTTGCCGGCTGCGGAAACTGCAGCATGGTCAGAACGAACGGCAAGGCAACAGCTGCTTCAAGTACTGGTAACCAGAGAAAATCAGCTCACCGAACAACGCGCTCAAATTTATCGTGAATACCAGGGCAGTGGTTTGGCAACAGAGACCGCGTCGTTGTCACTGGATGCGCAAGAGCTCAGCAGTCGGAGACTTGCAGAATTGCCGGCGCCCGCGCCCGCAGCGGGAACCAGCGAATTGCAAATGGCTGAACAAGGCATTCGGCTGCGCCAACAAGAATCGCAGTTTTTGGATCTTTTGCATGCTCGATTACGTGAGCTGTTTCCGAACGTCAATGTTTCGGATTTGAGACCGACGCAAGTGCGGGAAGGAATGGTTCAGCTCGTTGAGAGTCTGGAACAGGTAATCGACACTACTGCGCAGATCCATGGTGAGCAAATGACAGCCGAGCAGGCACGGCAAAGAGCTGCGGCCGGACAAAGAGTTATGAGCGAATTTTCAACGGCTCTGGAAGGTCCGTCCGGTAGCCCGCAGGCTCGTCTGGCATTGGAACGTGTCCAGCAACATTTAAATCCGCCTGCCGCGCAAGTGCCGTCTTCAGAGATCCCGCATCATTTAATGTCTTCAACAGCGGAGTTGGCTAGATTGAGCACCGGGCGGCCGATAATCGAGTACGACGGCACCAACGCACGAATCCGCAGGGAAGGAGCGCCGCAAGAAGTCGCCCGAGAGATAAGCGATCAAGATATCAGACGTGGAATTGACCAGGAGATTAGCCGCCTTGAAGACGAATCTCGCAGACGCGAGCTGAATCCCAGTGAACGCGCTGTTTTGGAGCAGTTGCGCCAAAGTAGCGCGAGGCTGACCGAGCCGGGGGCACTGCAAGCAATCAGAGAGAATGCCAGACCACTGTTTGGCAGAAGCCGAGCAGCGATCGGATCGGCAATTGGATTGATGATTATTGTTTCGGCAGCCCTTGGTTGGCACGTAAGGACACAACATGGCGGTCGACGACCGGCGGGATTGTCCTATCTCAGTTTGCCGGGCTGCTAATCAAAGATAATATTGAGACTGTATTGAAAAACAGGCGATATCATATCGTCAGAGGTGAGCATTTATGGATAACAACACGACGGCTCTACGTGAACTGACCTTGTGCGACTTTGACGAGCCGATGTTGTTCTCTCAAGGTCCATCGGCACCAGCATCTGTGCTTGCTATATCTTGCCATTGGCAAGAAGGCGGGGGTGCTTATTTGACGCTGTATGACAAGAGCGTGCAAGGCAGTGCTGACTTCTCCATAAAACGCATCTTTCGTTCGGCAGATAGTGAATGTTATCACCTGCTCCTTGGACTGCTGCCGCGGGAAGCTGGCGATTGTGAAAAACCCCCGTTGTTTCTGACTCTTGTCGCGAACCCCCAGCGTGTGATCGTTCTTGGTCTGCCTGACATTGAAGCGATCCTACCGTTGCCAGCTCTCGACGCAAAAGAGCGCTGTGACCTCGGTGTGTTATCCGCCGTTCTCGGTCCCGTTCCAACATGGGAAGAGCTCAAGCGGCGTTCTGAAGCTTAACTTGGCCGGGTACGTCAGGCTCAGAAGCGGCGCGTCTCTAAGGTGGCGCGCCACTACGATTTGGCATACGAGATGGCATGCATGGTCAGGCGCGCCGCGCCCGCCTTCGTCAACGGCCGCCTTACGATGACGGTAATGCTGATACTCTGCGTGGTTAGGACTTAGTCAGATGCGACTCCTAGAATGGCGTAGCTTGTGCTGGAGCTAGCCAATGGTCGAGACTTTCGAAACTGCCGACAACGCCTATCAAACCTGCGACATGGCCAACCATGCGCTAAGCGATGAAGCGCTGTCGTTGTTTGGACCACCGCCAACGCCACGGCCAAGGGCCGAAATTGTTGAAAGCCCTGCGGCATCGCCGGTAAGGGCCGAATCCTTTGTTTGCGCAGAAGGCGACGTTGCCGATGCGGAAGCACCTGAAGGCGGCAATGCCAGATTGTTACTTGGTGTTATCAACAATCCACAAGACTCGGCCGCCATGTTGGGCATGTTTGGCTTGTTCTCGACGCTGAGAAACTTTTTTGGAACACGTCCGGCCGGTGCATCCAGTGATCTTGTTCCGCACTTAAACGGTCAACGGTTCAATGTACCGTTGGGAGCCGAAGTCACCCTCAGGAGCATATCAGGCGAGATATCCTTCTTCGATGGCGCAGCGACCGGCGCAAGCACAGAGATCGCCGTTTTGTGCCGCACCGAGCGCGGCTGGACGGTCAGGTCTGTTGGCAGCGGCTTTTCTCACCAGCCGGAAGGTTCCACCGAGTTCACGCCGGTTCGGGCAGGAACTTCGGTCGTGCTGGGAGCAAATGATCAGATCAGGCTGGGATCTGAGGAAGCACGTATATTGACGTTCCGGGCCGAAGCGCAGCCGGCGCCAGTTGAAGCCGGACAGACTCAGATGCGCGTTACGACTAACGGCCGACAACGTACTGTTGAAATTACTCGCCCTGATGGCACCAGAGACAGTGTGCAACTGGTTTGCTCAAGTGGGTGGGCAACTGCGATGGGGCCTACCGGCTCGCACGAATCACCGATTAAAGTCCATATTGGTGTGCAGAATGCCACTGATTTGGCTCGTATTCAACCGGCCGTAATCGATGCTTTGCGAAACGATCCTGTGCTGAGGAGGCTGGTCACCGGCTGGAAAACTATGGATCCTTGTCACGCCCTGAACGAGACCGCTCGTGTCTACGGAGTCGCTCCGAGCGGACAAGGACAGGGAGCCAAAGGGTTTACTATTTACTGCGCGAACGCTGAAAATGCTCTTCTCATCCAACAACGCCTTTCTCAAATCCTCGCCGAACGAGGGCTCGGTTTGCCGGCGCCTGTCAGAAGCGGCAATGTCGATAGTGTGGATGCTCTTACTAATCGGGTTGGGGTGGTGCGCGATTCTTGGCCAATCACTTCAGACGCCAGGGGACAAGAAGGATACCTTCTGGATGTCGAGCTGTCCAGGAGAGTTCATGACCACTTTCAACGCGGAAATGGTCAATTTCTCAGCGCGGAACAGCGTCGGCAGCTAGAGCGAGACCTCGGTCTGCGCCCCAATACGGTTACCTATGATCATGCAGATAGGCTTATGATGAGGGCAACCTCGACCAGCCATCTGGCCTACCATGGAGCTGCCTATGCCACCGAATCCGGTGCCGTTACTGCACAAGGGTTGGCGGACAGACCGGCCTTGTATGCACTCTATCGACGGTTCCAACTCGATCCGGCAGAGCAAGCTAGAGCATCTAGTGATCGCACTGCCAGCCGCCCAAGTGGTGTGCCAGCGGAAAATTTGCAGCGAGAGTTCACTCAAATAGCTGAGCGCCTCAACACTGATCCGTTTTTGCGCAATACGGCGATCAGCGAATTCTCTCGACGTATGACAGCGTTGGAGAATCAATTGCGCACAATAAGCGATCCAGCTGCAAGAACCACCGCCATCCAAACCTCTTTCCAGCAGTTGATTCGTGACGTGGTGCCCACAGCGAACGATTCTTTCGTGGCGAGGCTTGGTCGCGTAACTGTAGTTTCAGCGCCGGAACTCGACATGAATGGTGCGCCGCAAGGAAGGCAAGTGATGAGGCTCCGTGACGGCACCGTCATTGAACCGATGTATGTGGATGGCAACGATATGATGACCCGGTCTACAGATTTATACGGTAGACCCGCAAATCGACGTGTTCCACTGTCTAGCATAACGCTCGAGCTGCAAGTACCTTCCTCGACCATCTCTGCTGATTTGTCTACCGATGCAGGTGCCGGACAGTTCCGTCGCATGGTCTCTACCGTTTACGAGCAGCTAGATCGGACGCATCGCCTTGGGTCTCTCAGTCGGACCGAATCCACCAACCCACAGCTTCTGACTGCTATTTCTGGCAGCGGTGATGTGATCGGCGATTATCTTCACCGTGAGCTTCACTCCAATGGCGCCCCGGTTCGACCAACTGATCTTCGGGCAGGTTCGATGACCGAGCAACAGCGTATTGAGGCAAGGGCAGCTGCCAATGTAGCTGGAATCCCACTTGCAGGCGATCAAAATATGAGGGACTTCGTCAATCGCTTGACCAATGGCATTGCTGACCAGCAAAACGGATGGAGAGACAACCTTACCGCCCGCTGGGAAGCTGGTACTACTGCACGGGCTGAAATTCAACAGTCTTATGACCGTGTGTTGGAACTGGCAAGACAACATCTCCAGGCCGCTGGACAGAACGGTCCCCAACTGGAGCAAGCTGCCAGACAAATGGTTGATTCTCCTAGCGGAGACATCCTCAACGACAGGCAGTTTACCGCTGAACGCGATCAGTACATGCACCGTCGCACCGAGTATCTTCGAGAAAACGGTGCCATGCACCAGGTATTGGAACAACGGCAACAACGGTTGCAGGAGTCGCTCAATCAATACTGTCGCGACAACAACTTGCCACCAATCAGGATTAGATCGACAGAATTCTCTGATGCAACCGACGGCTATGATCGGGGTACTGGCACTATCAGGATCAGTCCGTCAGAGTTGCTTTCGCGATCGCAATCGCCGCATACAGTGGCTTCCATCGCCACGCAGGTTGCCGCAGCACAAGCAGATAGACAGATAGTTCGTAGTTTGATAGATCGTGTAAATGGCTCACCTGCTCCGGGTCAAGCACTATCGGCGGTGCAGATTGAGCTGATTCGCACGCAGTATAGACAACGTACCGGCGGTGATCTGGCACCGGCTTTTCTGGAGGCAGTAACCCAAAATCGGAGCGCCCGGTTAACTCCAGCTGAAGTGGTACGTGCAGATGCAATGGCCACATCCTTGCGCGATACCCGAGCTGCTGCTGCTAACTACGACCGCGTCGGGATTGACTTACGCGCTGTTCAAAGTGAGCTCAACGGGTTGCGAACTACCACCAATCCCCAGGCCGCTACTGACTTGATGGCACGACTGAGACCGCCAGCCGGCGAAGCTTTGTGCCAGCGTTGGTTTGGCGTCAACAACGTGAATGAACTGGCGGCCGGTCATCCGTTGCGTGCCCTAATGGAAAGATACATGGCAGCTAGCACTAATGGGTCGGCTTTGCCAGCTCCGGAAACTGCTGCATGGTCGGAACAAACGGCAAGGCAGCAGCTGCTTCAAGTACTTGTGACCAGAGAAACGCAGCTGACAGAACAAAGGGCTCAAATTTATCGTGAATACCAATCAAGCAGCTTGCAAATGGAAACCTATTCGTTGTCATTGGATGCTCGAGAGCGCAGCAGTCGTCGACTGACCGAATTGCCGGCACCGGCGCCAACAGCGGGAACCAGTGAACTGCACACTGCTGAACAAAACATTCGTTTGCGCCAACAGGAATTGCAGTTTTTAGATCTTTTGCACGCTCGATTGCGTGAGCTGTTCCCGAACGTCAATATTTCAGATTTGAGACCGGCGCAGGTCCGCGAAGGGATGGTTCAGCTCGTTGAGAGTTTGGATCAGGTAATCGACCCCACTGCGCGAATTCATGGTGAACAACTGACAGCAGAGCAGGCACGTCAAAGAGCCGAAGCCGGACAAAGAGTTGTGAGCGAATTCACCCGGGCCATGGAAGCTCCGTCAGGCAGCCCGCAGGCTCGTCTTGCATTGGAACGTGTGCAGCATCATTTGAATCCGCCCACTGCGCAAACACCGTCTTCAGAAATCCCGCACCATCTGATGGCTTCAGCAACCGAATTGGCCAGGTTGGACACGGGGCGGCCGATAATCGAGTACGACGGCACCAACGCACGAGTCCGTAGGGAAGGAGCCGCCCAAGAGGTCGTGCGAGAGATAAGCGAGCAAGATGTCAGACGTGGTATTGACCAGGAGATTCGCCGCATGGAAGAGGAATCTGGCAGACGCGAGTTAAATCCTAGTGAACGCGCTGTTCTGGAGCACCTTCGCCAGACCAGAACGAGGCTGAATGATCCAGGAGCAATGCAAGCAATTAGAGAAACTGCCAGACCACTTCTTGGCAGAAGCCGAGCAGCGGCCGGATCGACAATCGGAATGATGATTATTATTTCGTCAGCTCTTGGTTGGTACGTAAGGACACAGCACGGCGGTCAACGACCGGCGGGATTGTCTAATCTAAGTTTACCGGGCTGCTAATGGAGCGTAGAATCACGCCGGTTCGAAGTGTTGGTGGCAATACTCTTCCACTTGCCGATAAGCAGCCTCGAATGCCTCTTTCAACACGTGCCGCAGATCCTTATTCTCAAGCTCATCCTGCGCTTCCCGACTGATGACAATATCTTTACCGGGCAAACTGATATTAATGGTGATGTCGAACAAGTTTCCAGTTTTGTGGCGACGATGAGGAATCGCTACCGTGACGTGGCATTGGATTATTCGGTCGCAGAATAAAACAACGACGGCCTGCTCCTGTTTCGAGTGATTCAATGTTCGAGAAGATCCACACCATCAACAGCTGCGCACGAAAAGCTATGGAGAAAAAAGTCCTCGGTGACGAGTCATCATGCGTTCATAGGGTAGGCGATCAGTGGATGTCTGCCTTAGCATCGCTTTCTTGTTTTGACTTACGACCTACACCCAATGATGGTTTGTCTTTTAAGCTCCACCACTTTGCCCCCTCACGCAATTCGCGATGTCCCGCTAAGTGGTGCTTTTGTGCAGGAATGATGCGCTCATTTTTTGGTATTAGTCCGTTCTTCAAAAATTCACGTTCATTGCAGCCTTCTCCCATTTTTAGCCTGAGGAGTCGCTTTGGTGCAGCTTACCGCCGGATCACTCAGCGCAAGCAAAGTGCAAAGTTTCCATCTTGGCACAAACGAATCACCTGGGAAATGTAGCTGAACGTATTAGAACCCTGGTAGCCGCGCCACAGCCGCTGGTTGGTGGCCGTGCGACCGAGAGTGCCAGGCAAGGGCCGCTGAGATCAAGATCATCGAGCCTATGACCGTGCCGGCTGCCGCCCTGGTTCTGCCTAGTGTCGGACCAGCGTTAGCTCGAATGGCGTCCATGGCGCCAAGCTGATGGAGGTTGTCTCGAGTATTTCGCAGAGCCCGCAAGACTTCGCGCTCAGTTTGGGCTATCTCGCCACTTTGCTCACGCAGTTCCAATTGTCTGATGCGCTCGGCTACGGTTTGCCTGATCTGTTGGTCCGTAATTTCTCTTGTATTAGGCTGTCCGTCTTGGGTAGTGACGCGCACTGCTGTCTCGCTGGCTTCAGTAATCTGTCTGCTTGTGCTCAGCCTGGCTAAATCAGCAGCCGCAGACGCTACATGCAGCGAAGCTTCCTGATTGCCAGGAGTTGCCGGGGAAATGTTGCCATGCCGCCGTATTTGTTCGATTATGGAATTGGCTTCGGGCGGCACGGATGGAGCCATCGTTCTGGCCACTCGGTCCAAGATACGCTGTCCGACTTCCGCTTGCGCCTGCGCCTCTGCAGCTGTCAATTGCTGGCCGTGAAGGTTGGTAGGTTCAATCACCTGGTTCAGATTTTCCACCAGTTCACTTACACCCTGGCGAATTTGCTCGGCTGAAAGATTGGCCTGGTTAATACCCTGAAACGATTGCCCGAGTCTTGTACGCAATAGGTCCATGAACCTTCTTTCCTGGGTGACAGCAGTGGCCGTCGCATCGGAAGTGGCATGGATAGGAGCCGTCGTGGGAAGTTGGCTGTCTGGCCGTGGATTGGCACCCTGGTGGTCCCATATTAACTCTTGTCGGTCCACCTGGTGCGCACCTGGATTCTGGTGCCTCGCTCGTGCCGCTGCGATCGCCTCGTCGCTTCGAAAAGCCTCTACGATAAGTCCGGCAAAGTACCAAGTTTGCCTCCTGAGTTGCTGCGCATGCTCCCGACTAGCTGGATCAACTGGCCCTGTTGGATGATTGACAATTGGGTGCCCTTGCGCTCCGATGTCCAACTGCTCGCCAGACATCATGTCGGTGAGCCGGATCTGTACCATTTGTCCCGCATCATTGGTGACCATGTCAAATCCAATTCCTGCTCTTGCTAAAGTTTCGTTGTTAGTTAGTAGAAGGTCTATTAGATGTCTTCGGTCGGCTCCTGGAAGGGAGAGCCAACCGTTCATATTCTCTCGTGCCCCCTGGGGCTCAGTCTGTGTCAGCCAGTTGGCCCAATTCGCACTGTGTGCTGTTGGTACAATACGTCCGGCCAATTGCCGACTGAGCCTGGTGAGTTCCTGCCGATAGTCTGCATCCCCGGGAGAAACCGTTCTGGGAAGATGGAGAATTGGTAGTTCACCCTCTCTTAGCTCCATGCGTTGGCCAGTTCTCAGGTCAGTGATGACACCTGGGCCGGAATGGGCGTCACTGGAAAAAATTCGGCTGCTTCGTCCATCGAATGCTCGGACCTCCAATCCTGCCCTTGCTAACATTTCAGCGTCCGCAATGAGAACTTGATCTACGAATTGGGACGCCTCATAGTATTGTCTCTCTAGGACCGTTTGCATATCCGTGCGCATCGAAACCGTATACGGTCCAGGAAATGCCAGTCTCCCAGCATCCGACAAGATGTTGACGTTAGCCAACTGCGCTTGCGACTCAGTCGATGCAGCATGACGACGGAGCGGCGGGGTTGTAATGGCTTCGTTGCCCTGTGGTATTGACCACCCGAATATTTCAGTCAGTCCTTGCATTAACGTTTGCGAGTGTGCCGCAGGCGTGTCGACTCTACGCGGATTTGTTGTATTATCGTTTTCAATATCTGGCATAGAATTCGTTTACTCCCGCTGAAACATGCATGCTTAGCTCATTCAACTGTATGTTCCGCCAATTGCGACGACTCTGGTGGTGGCACGGTTGTTGCTGTCACCATCGTGTGTTCATTGCGAAACGATAACAAAGTACAGTTGACCAATTCCTGACCAAGTGACTTTCATAGGACAGGGAAATGCCAGCTTGATATACAATTGCTCGCACCGAGCATGGTTCTCGCTAAGTGACTTCCGAAGGATTGCGCATAGATTACACTCGGCTCGGCCGAGGTGAGGGGATACCTCCATCCGCGCTACATCCGGAAGGGCATCCACTGCGCTTAGAAAGTCATGGTGCCCTGGCATCGGAAGTGGAAGTCGGTGGTGGCACGAGGCGCCGCCAAGCAACTCATCAAGATATTCAAACGGAACTTGCTCGCTTTTCCGAACAGTTTATGAACCGGGGCAGGGAGCATGCCTTTCTCGAAGCACTTCGTATCGCGCAGAGCACCGAAGGTTTTCCTGCCAACTTGCGCATCACCCAACAGGAAGTCCAACTCGAACTTGGCAGACTGCAGGGGCTGACAGGACCAGCAACAGAGACCATGTTGCGCCAGTTCAAGACGCGAATTTCCAGCAATGCTCATGCTCCGGCAAGCTTGGACGGCTCACCGGAATTGACTTTGCCAGCCCAACGCTAATTGTCGATGGCGTTAGGGTGAATCTCCTCACGCTGGAGCATGTGGGTAACAGCAGAGAAAGCATTACAGCCCAGAATGTAACCGTTGCGGACCTAGAGCTCAGGCTGCAATCCAGTTTCTCAATGAGCTGCAACAGCAACAACAGGCGGTCAGAACGTTTATGCAAGTCCTGCGGACTCAAGCCAGTCGCGAGCTTAACCCTGGCGCGGCACGAAATCTGCAAGCCTACGCCCAGGAAATTGAAGGACGGCTTCTACGTGAAAGGAATGGCTTAGGCTTCTTCCCAAGAACAATTCAGCAATTTCAAAGCATAATTTCTGCGCCCTAGCCAATATAATCAGCTCTATAGCAATATTTCACTCCACATGTTGCTGTAGATCGATACCGTCCTGGCGATAAGACTTGTACGATTTTCGTCGGATAGAGTCATGGCTATGCCGGTTCGAAGCGTTGGCGGCAATACTCTTCCACCTGCCGATACGCAGCCTCGAATGCCTCTTTCAACACGTGCCGCACATCTTTGTTTTCAACGTCATTCTGCGATTCGCGACTAATTGCAATCTCTTTGCCAGGTAGACTGATATCGATAGTGATGTCATACAGATTTCCACGTTTGTGATGACGGTGAGGAAGCGCTACCGTGACGTGGCATTGTGTTATTCGGTCGCAGAATCTGTCCAGTTTCTCGGACTTCCGTTTGATAAGCGCTACTATTTCTGGGTCTCGTTCAAGATCTCTGAATGAAATTTGCAGGGGTAAAATCATCACTTCAGCCCTTTAGTCGATGAGGTGTATGTCTTATATGGAAAAATTAGGACGGGACTAAATTAAGTCAGTTCCTCGGTTAGCTCATCGTTGGTGCGAAAAAAGAGAGGCGTGCTTAATGCACGCCTCTCTTTCTAATTGTGATTTAAGTCTTAGTGGTAGCCGAAAAATCCGCCGCCCAGAAGACCCGTTGGTCTGTCCATTCTCCAAGAGTCCAGCTCAAGGCCTACTCTATCCATTGCTTTGTATAGTCGACGGCTTTCTCTGACGTCGAGTAATCCATCTGATCTCCACTGTACTTCTGCTGCACCTACCTGAGCAAGTGCGGCAGAAAGACTTGAGCCGGCAGGCATAGCGCAGGCTCCGCCTGCAGCGCTCAAGCGTCGGGCCAAATCTTCACGACGAATGTCCAAGTCGCTTGGGTATTTCGTGATGATGGCTGTGCTGCAGGCAGCAGCCGGTGCCAGGACTGTGGGCAGTTCTAGGATTTTAAGGCTTGTTCCGTTACTTCCGAACAAGGGAGCAGCGCAATTGATCGATGCTCTGCCGCCTACGATTGCCGGCTGCGTCAGGACGTTTGTTGTGGTGCCCAAGGCCCCGCCTAAAAGACCACCCAAGAGACCGGGAGAATCATAGTCGTAGAGAATGTTGTTAACGTCGTTTACCACATCGCTTGCAAGCGATGCTTGCGATGAAGTAAGCATCAAGCCGAATGCAGCAAGTACTAGTGCCAGTTTAGCGCGCATGTCAGGTGTCCTCCGAATATTCATTGGGCGAACCGACGCCCTGGCGGTCGATGAGGTTCCGCATTGCGGCAACATTTGCACCGGCAGTTTTTGGTTAAAGTTTCCTTCTTAGGCCTCTTTGTCGCTCGTTCCTTTCTTACGAGGAAGCAGCAGCGAGGCGGTAATGGATATCGCCATAGTGCAAGCGATAAACACAAGAGACCAGAGCATAGGCACTTCCGCAACGTCCTTGGTGAGCATTTTTAACCCGACGAAGGTGAGGACAGCAGCGATTCCATGCTTCAGGTAGTGAAACTTGTCCAGCGCGTGTGACAAAAGGAAGTAGAGTGAGCGCAGTCCTAGAATCGCAAAGACGTTCGATGTGAAAACGATAAACGGATCTTCTGTGACTGCGAAGATAGCCGGAATCGAATCCATGGCAAACACCAGATCTGTGAATTCTATGCAAACTAAAGCAAGGAACAGAGGCGTTGCTGCTCTTCGTCCGTCACTTTCTCTTTTGATGAAGAACTTCCCGTCGTGGAACTCACTAACTACAGGCATGTGCCTAGATATGTATTTGACGATGGGATTATTGTGCGGATCAAGTTCAGAATCTTTGTCTGTGACCATGCGAAATGCAGTGAAGAGCAAGAATGCACCGAAAGCGTAGAAGATCCAGTGAAAGTTCGCTATGAGCCAGGCTCCGGCCGCAATAAGCGAGCCGCGCATGAGAAGCGCTCCGAGAATCCCATAAAATAGAAGCTTATGTTGGTAAATCTTTGGCACACGAAACGCGGTCATCACGAGCACAAAAACGAACATATTGTCCACAGAAAGCATTTCTTCTATGAGGTAGCCTGTGGTGAACTGCAGTCCTTTCTCCATTCCAAGAAAATGGTAGACGCCGGCATTGAACACGGCCGCCAGAGACACCCAGATGGCCACCCAGGTGGCGGCTTCTTTTGGACGCACTTCATGGGCACGGCGATTGAACACACCGAGATCCAATGCCAATAACACAACTATGAAAACGGTGAAGGCAATCCAAGGCCAGATTTCGTCCATGACATTCCTCTCAAGCTGCGAGGTCTCACCTCAGATGTTCATCGTCATGCCGTTAAGCTGACGCGCTTTCCTGGCCGCGAGTGCCATGTGTAAATGGTTCATGAAACCGACAGTACATGATGCTCGTCTGGAGTATGTACTGATGGAGGTGTGTCAGATGAATGTTTTGAGAAGGTCGTACGGTGATTTCTTGCATGGACGACCGGCTATAGGATTATTGATTTTTCGTGTCGTCACCGGATTGGCATTGATGATTCACGGTTATCCGAAGATGCAAAAGCCCATGTCTTGGATGGGCCCTGAAGCTGCTGTTCCGGGTTTCATGCAGTTTTTGGCGGCAATAGCCGAGTTTGGTGGCGGGCTGGCGTTGGTGCTCGGATTCCTCACACCTCTTGCCTGCTTAGGTATCGTTTTTGTGATGCTCGGAGCTTTGCTGCTGGTCCATATACCAGCTGGTCACAAGTGGATCGGCGGTGGTGGAGGCTCGATGGAGCCTGCAATCGGCTATATGACCGCTGCGATATTGTTGTTCTTTACCGGACCAGGAAGCATATCTTTAGACCGCCGTATCTTCGGGAAGCATACGCCCAGTGGTCTGTCAGTAGTTAAGCGCAAAGAGCCTGCATCAATTAAATAGTTTCCGGGAAAAGACTGGTATCGCATATGGTGTTACCTGCCCGGGTGCCGCTATGGGCCACCTGGGCAGCGTATGGCGTTGCTGCCCCTACGATGAGCAAGCGATAGAACGTTAACTAGCTTGTGGCATTTCTAAGAGTCTCTTGAGGTCGCGCACTTCGTGCTCACGCCGGAAAAGCGTCTCCAGCAGCAAACCTCTTTGTTCCTCTGAAACGTCAATAGCGCCTTCTACGACCGCAAACGCGAGCGCTACTAAATCAACGAAACTGAGCTCTTCTAATTGCGAAGGGGTGAGCTCCATGGCCACTCCTCAATATTGGGACATCTATAACCTCGACGGGGCGGACTGTTAAACGTTCCCGTCGCCTATTGTCATTCTACGCAACAGGACCAGTTTTGGTCGTTCGGACAATGGCGTCGTAGATAGTTTAATGCAAGAAATAATCTACTCAGTCGGTTCTGAGCCGTCATTATGTATCGTCATTAAATGGCTGAATCCGGCAGATGATGATCCGGCTTTATCCAGCGGATAGACAAACATTTGGGCTTCACCGGTCCCGCCTTTCTTTGCCGGAGTGGTGACCGTGATGTTTATCTGCTTGGTATATGGCATATCTTCTACTGTACCGATGTATCCTTCATTCCCATCCGGCGCCATTACGACCTCGACTTTACTTCCCTGGGCGGTGCCGGCAGAGTCCAACGCGATGGCAGAAACGCTGGTCGGGCCACCGAGTAGCCCTTCGGTGAAGGCAGGGCCTTTAAGCATCACACGAATTCCTTTAGATGATGCGCCTGTATTGACGACGGTATCATTGAGGTTTACGTCCGTTCCTGAATATGCCTCTTGTGGAATTGCAGCCAGTTTGTCAGTTATCTTTCCAAATTGATCTGAGGCCGGCTCCACGCGTGTTCTTTGTTCCGCGCCGAAGCTAACGAAAACCGGAGCTTTCGGCGTGGGAGGCGCGCTGCTGCAACCGGAAATCACAAGCATGGAGATGACCAGGAGCGGGAAGTTGGGCATTGCGCGCATAAGAACCTCAGTTGGCGGATTAAGTGCTAGACAATTTTACTTCCTAAGGCGGCATTGTAAGTGTTCGCAGGGCATATTGTTGATGTCCTCCGGAGCGGCAATGTCCATCGAACTAGAAATTCACATCAAAGATGGAACGCGTGCCCTCTTTGATCTCCATGATCCAGAGCGAGCTGTTGATGAGTTTTCGCGGGCCTTGTCATTGGATCCTCAGTGCTTGGTCGCTTTCGTTTACAGACACCTTGCTTATTGTGATTTGAAGATGTGGACCAAGGGTCTGTCTGATTTGAATCAAGCCTTGAGGCTTTGCCCGGATGACCACAGGCTGTTCGCTTATCGCGCCGAGATTAAAATCGAGCTGCGTGAGTACTCCAGCGCTTACGACGATCTATGCGACGCGATGCAGTTGGATGGTTCGTTGGAGTTACTCGGACGGCGTGGTTATGTGGCGCTTAAGCTTCGTAGATTAGAAAGAGCGGTGGAAGATTACACCGAAGTTGTTCTGATGACTCCCGATGATGCGTGTGCTTTCAACAACCGAGGTTTGGCGTACATGCAGCTTGGAATGCTGGATAAGGCGCTCGTTGATTTTAACCAATCACTGCAACTGAATTCTGCACACCCTGATCACCATAACAGCCGTGCTCGAGTATATTTGATGCTGGGCGAAACAGAGCTTTCTATGAATGATAATCGCAAGGCACTTGAAGCTTGCGAGCACATTTTTGATCCTGATTTGAGCGATGATGTAGTGTGGAACGATAGGGCAGAAGCGCTCGTACGACTCGGTCGCTATGAAGAGGCGATTAAGACTAGCGAAGATGTCTTGGCGATCAAGCCAAATGATCCGGAGCCATATAGGTTCATTGCAGAAGCTTACTGGGGCATGGGACTGGAATCTGACGCGCTCAAGTTCTTTGATAAATCGATTGAGCTTGACCCGGATCCAGAAGTTTTGGAGAAGCGCTCGACACTTTTGGATAAGCGCTAGGTCTGTGTGTTAGTGGAGTCGCTAATTGACTAACGGTGCCGATCTATCCGAAATGCTACGGACCTGGTGTATAGGTATTTAGTGCAGTCAGCGAGCTATTAACCTGGGCATAGGCTCCAGTGATGCCGGAAAACAGGGTGCCATTTGCAAAGTTGAAGAAGAATGCGATGATGCACGCCACGAAGGCAAGTACTGCCGAGTATTCGGAGATTGACTGACCGCTTTTTCGGTTTATTTTGGTGCGCATAGAAGTATCTCCACGAGAGACTTTAGATACAAACCGAGGCGGTGGGTATCGTTGAATGTTTCAGAGCAACACGCACTGCTCACATCACAGGCATACCGCGACGGCATTTCAGTATTGTTTCAGTATGCAATATGTTGCGAATTGTGTGTCAAACAGCCAATTTGCCTGCCAATTTTTCCAGATCTTCTGCTATAAGCTCGGCCGTTTTGTATCGTACTTCGGGATCAATTGCAGTAGCTTGTCCAATCAGGCGATCGAAATCTTCCGAGATACCGGGTTCACTCTCACGGGGATGAGCTTCAGATATCGGCTCTGGATCTACTGCTGTGAGGATATAGAAAAGAGTTGCACCCATTGCATAAATGTCGCTCTGGGTAGTTGGCATGCCGCGAAACTGTTCCGGTGGTAGGTAGGAATGCTTTCCAACGACAGTACCTGTTGCGGTAGATTCCGTCTGTTGAGCAACGTTGAAGTCTACCAATTTGAGAGTACCGTCTTTGCGCAAGATCAGGTTGTCTGGAGTAAAGTCTCTATGCACCACAGGTGGTGTCAAGCCGTGCAGATAGCCGAGTATTTGGCACATTTGCACTGCCAACAATCGGGCCTCGCTTTCGGGCAGTTTTCCATTCTGTTCGACGAGTTGGCGAAGTGACGCTCCATCGATGTGCTCGAGAACTAGATAGCCACGATGGTCCTCGACAAAGAAGTCGACAAGTTTCACGACCTGCTGATAGTCCAGTTGTTTGAGAATCTTCGCTTCTTTCTCGAACTTGTCGAGGGCCTGGCGACGCACTGAGATGTCCACATAGACAGGAAGGATAAACTCTTTCAAAACGACGCTCTGACGCGCGTCTGCGATGTCGTAAGCAAGATACGCCGTCCCTTGTCCACCCACCCCCAGCGCTTCGGCAATTTCGTATCGACCTTCTCGGAGTCGAGACCCGAACAATAGCGGCTTTAGTTTTTCCCGTTTGGGCGGCGCCGACAAAGCCTTCATCCAAAGCTCTGTGTAGCTGTGATCCGCGGGAGGCTCCAGCGCTTGAATCACTTCCGAATCGCGAGCTATTTGTGGCGCCCATTTTTCGACTGCTTCCAGAACGTGAGCTCTGTCTTGCGTGGATAGGAACGCGCCAAGCCGCAGCTTCATCAACGGAACACTTCCTGCCAACAGGCTTATGTAGTGCTGATGCGGAGATGGTTTGTTTGCAGGACGAACAATGTGCAAGCGGCTTATTTTCTCCCAGGGAATCAAGTCTGATTGCTTGTAATTGAGTTGAGCTCCCAGGAATTTGTGGTCAAAAATAAAGCGAACGCCTCGATCGCTGAGACTGAGATGCGTTGGTCGAGTGTAATAGATGGCCATTGATGCGGCAACCATGGCGAACATCATGGCGTAAAAGTTGGCGACCGCTGATAC
>Ga0163151_10004662_pt1 | contig 18183 bp, 16 predicted proteins | sample OliLakLV19MP5IB2_FD_145596 | JGI IMG/M metagenome (GOLD analysis project Ga0163151, IMG submission 145596) | Freshwater microbial mat bacterial communities from Lake Vanda, McMurdo Dry Valleys, Antarctica - Oligotrophic Lake LV.19.MP5.IB-2 | ecosystem: Environmental > Aquatic > Freshwater >... | reverse complement strand
CGGTTTACCAAGTGGGATCGCAAGTCGTACTACTACCCCGACCTGCCCAAGAACTATCAGATCAGCCAATATGATCTGCCGCTTTGTCATGAAGGGGAGATGACGGTGCCCGATGAATCGGGAGTGCCGGCAAGAATCCGGATTCGTCGGGCGCACCTGGAAGAAGATGCGGGAAAGCTGCTACACGAAGCGCCCGGTGGGTTTCCGATCGATCACAGCATTGTCGACCTCAACCGCGCCGGCACGCCGCTGCTGGAGATCGTGACCGAGCCGGATTTTTCCACCGCCAAGCAGGTGGTGGTTTTCGCGCAGGAGCTGCAAAAGCTCGTGCAATTCCTGGGCGTGAGCCACGCGCAGATGCAGCTTGGCCAAATGCGGTTCGAGCCCAACATCAACCTGCATATCACCGACGCCGACGGGCAGATGCATAAGACGGCGATTACCGAGATCAAGAATCTCAACAGCTTCAGCGTGCTGGAGCGCGCGACTGCCTACGAAATCGCGCGGCAGTTGCGCGCGTGGGAAGAAACCGGTTCACTCGGCAGAAAAAGCACCTACGGCTGGGATGAATCGACGCAATCCACGTTTCACCAGCGCGATAAAGAAGAGGCGAACGATTATCGATACTTTCCCGATCCCGACCTGCCGCCGGTGATTGTGGATGAAGCGTGGCTGGCGGAGTTGAAATCACAGGTTGGAGAATCGCCAGTTCAACGGCGCGAGCGATATTCAACGGCGCTGGGCCTATCCGCGGCTGACGCCACGGCGTTAGCCGCGGATCGAACGACGGGTGACTTCTATGAAAGTGCCGTCAAGCTCGGCGGCGATCCGAAGCGCGTGGCGAATCTGCTGATCAACGTCGTGCAAAAGATTGCTAACGATCGATCCACTTCCATCGCAATCGTTGGACTGGCGTCGTCCCAGGTTGCGGAAGTGGCCAGATTGATCGATGAAAACAAGATCGGCGCAAGCAGCGCGCTTGCCCTTTTCGAAAAGCTTTGCGGCACAACCGCCCACGCTGCAGGGGTAGCTGCTGATCTGGGGTTGATCCAATCCACCGACACCGCCCCGATCGACGCCGCAATCGATGCGCTGATTGCGCAAAATCCAAAATCGCTGCAAGACTATAAAGCCGGAAAACAGGCGGCGCTGGGGTCGCTGGTGGGGATGGTGATGAAGAGCGCGAAGGGGCTGAACCCGAAGCTGGTGCAGGAGCGGTTGAGGGAGAAGCTAGGGTGACGAATGCCTGACGAGCCGCTCAATTACGAAATCCCCAAACGGCCGCAATGGTGGCAATATGATGGCGGATCTGTAATTCTCATTTGCATTAACACGATAGCCGGCCTCTCGACGTGGCTTGGTTTATCACAAGTCAACGACAACGGTTTTGCGCCAATTTTTTGCGCTATCATTGCCATCATATCGGGGATTTGCGGGTTCGTGTTCGGCGTAATCGGCCTCGCATACACGTTTATCTTTGCCGACGACGGGGATACGTCGCGAGTACGCACGTTACTTCTCGGCATGGCTTCGTTAATTGCCTTGTCTCCATGGCTTGTCGCTTTGTACGCTTTGTGCGTTTCAGCAGCGTGGAGAAGGTAGGAGCCTGAACGCCACTCAAACAGATTCTTCAGACGGCGTCTGAAGAATCGCCGAATCTCGCCGCCGTCGGCAACCCGCGATAGTGAAGATTGCCAATCGCGCGTAGAATTACACGCCACAGAACATGCGCGCCAAATACATCAGCAAAACTGCCCGCCGGCGGAGTGTTCGGCCGGACGGGGGAGATTATCGCGAGCTGCGGAAAATGCCCGGCGGCGGGCGGCGGCGCGGGCAGGTGATTACGGTCATCGGGCTGCTGGCCTGCGGGTTGGGCTTGGCGTGGATTTTTTATGCGTTGCTGCTGAAGTAATAGTGATCCACGGCGGGGCAGACATTCTTGTCGGTCACGCCATTCCATGGGGTTCCGCTCGCGAATATCTGCCCCACTTCACTTGTGTCTTGCCGATCACACCGCAGAATTATCTCCGATGTCGCTCCAAACCACACCCATCAAGATCGATCTGAAGAAGACCGAAAAACTAACGGTCGAATTTGCCGACGGCAAGGTGGCGACGTTTTCGCTCACCAAACTCCGCACCAGTTGCCCGTGCGCGTCCTGCCGCGTTATGCGCGAGCAGCAGGCGTCCAAACCGCGCAGGCTGAACGTGCTGGGGGAATTTACCGGCGACCTCACAGTCGTTTCGGCCGAACTGGTGGGCAACTACGCCATCCGCCTGGAATGGAGCGACGATCACGGCAGCGGGATTTATTCGTTTGAGTATTTGAGAGAGTTGGCTCGCTTATAAGCCAAGCTGAGCCTCGTCAACTTCCGGTGGATGATCAACCGCATTTCGAATGCTGGTGGCAACGTAGATGCGGCCCCACGATCGGCCGGTAACTTCCTGCAGTATTTGACCAGATTCAAGCTTTTGAATGATGCGCGATGCGGTCGGGGTTGAGACTTTTAGCACGTCGGCCGCGCGGGAGACCGTAGTATAATAGTTCTGAAACAGGGAGTCGATCAATGCCACTTCGCGATGCCGCCCCTTCAGCCGCGCGTGATGCTCTTTCTGAAGTTTCAGGAGTTGGTCGGCGTGATCGATGGCCTGCCTAGCCGTGAATGCTATTGCGCGCAGGAAGAATTTGACCCAGCCAAGGCGATCATCGTGCGTGCGGACGCGTTGCAATAAGTCGTAGTACTCCTGTCGATTGCGCTCAATGTATCCTGACACATAGAGTAGCGGTCTGGCGAGACGGTTGCGTTCTGTCAGAAACATCGTGATGAGCAACCGGCCAACGCGACCGTTTCCGTCCAGAAAGGGGTGGATCGCCTCGAAACGCTCGTGCATTAAAGCGCACTGCACCAAATCCGGCATCTTGCCTCGAGCGTTGACGAAACGCTCCCAATCCGCAATTGCATCAAGCATCTGCTCCGGCGGCGGCGGAACAAATGGCGCGGTTGTCGGAGTGCTCCCCGCGGGGCCTATCCAATTCTGCGACCGGCGAAATTCGCCGGGCGTTTTGTTTTCACCGCGCACTCCACGCATCAACTCGGCATGGAGCTTTAGGATCAGGCCCGATGCAATTGGTAGCTTGGCAAGATTCTCCAATCCCACCCGTTGCGCTCGAAGATAGTTGCGAACTTCTCGAACATCATCGGGAACTTCTGTTGGCTGTGAAAGTTCGTCAACGAACAAGTCAGAAATGCTCGCCTGAGTTCCTTCAATTTTTGATGAAAGAACGGCCTCGCGATGAGCGTAAGGGCTGATCAGTAACTCGGGATTTGGAAGATTGCGTCCTAGTCCGGAGAGTTCGCCGACCAAGGCGTCCGCTCTCGAAAGCAGGAGTTGGCTTGTTTGATCGAGTTTTAACTCAGACGTCATTGGCGATGGAATAAATGCCCAATAGCCAGTAGATGTCTTGGTCACTACACCAGATCTAGTAGATGTGAACTCTGCAGGGTTCATGATGCTTAGAACGTCTATGATACCGGGAAAACGGAGTCTTTTAAAAGAATCCCCACTTTTTTAAAAAGCTTTTTGGGGTTTTAAAGAACCGTTCAAAGGCGAAATCAGTGGTTAAAACTGCCTTCGCTGGCGCGCTACGGGGATATTGAGGATCTTGCGATACTTCGCGACCGTGCGCCGCGCCAAATCCAATCCCTGAGCTTTCAGCTTATCGACTAGCTCATCGTCATTGAGCGGGTTGGTTTTGTCCTCGGCGTCGACGAGTTGCTTCAGCTTTTCCTTTACCGCATCCCACGAAACGTCTTCGCCGCTGCCGGTGTTGGTGGTGCCCTGGCTGAAAAACCTGCGCAGCGGGAACACGCCACGCGGGGTTTGAATCCACTTTTCGCTTACCGCCCGGCTGACGGTCGCGACGTGAATGCCCAGTTGGTCCGCCACCAGAATCATCGGCAATGGCTTGAGCGCTTCGGGGCCGCGTTCGAAAAATTCCTGTTGCGCATCAACCACCACGCGAATCACGCGCTTGACCGTGCTTGATCGCTGCATGATCGATTCGATGAGCCACTTGGCGTTGCGTACGTTGTTGTTGAGGAATTCGCGCGTCGATTTCTGGACGGATTTGTCTTTGAGCATGCGCCGATAAGTACCGGAAATGTACAAATCCTCCGCCCGCTCGCGCGCCATTTTAATTTCGTATTTGCCGGTGTCTTCGTCGAGGTACACCGTTGCATCCGGCGTGATCGGAGGGGCTTCGTCGCGGCCGATGATCTTGCCGGGGTGCGGGTGCAGCCGCGCCAACTGCTTCACCGCATATTTAACCTCCTCAATATTCCGCTCCAACGCCTTGGCGATCTGCGGATAACGGTTCAGCTCCAGATCTTTCAAATGCGATCGGAGCAGCATGCGCTCCAGATCAAAATCGTGCCCTTGGGCCAGCTCTTCATCTTCTTCCAGCGCATCAAGCTGAAGGAGCAGGCACTCCTGCAGATGCCGCGCCCCCACGCCGGCGGGGTCGAGCGTTTGCACCAGCTTCAGCGCGTCATGCAGTTCCGGCAATGACGCGGGTTTTTTCATTTGCCGCTGAATTTCTTCGAACGGCGTGCGCAAGTAACCCGAAGCGTCGACGTGAGAAATGATCGCCTTCCCCGCGGCATCGAGGTGCGGAGGGATTTCCAGGAGCGACCATTGATTGAGCAAATGCTCGGCCAGGCTTTCCCCGCGCGACGGCGAATTGGCCATCGCATCCATCTTGACATCGCGGTCGCCGTCGAATCGTTGTGATGCACGGCTGCGGTATGGCGCATCCGTGGCGAATTCTTCGTTTTCCAGATAGTCGGCGATCTTGTTCAGGCGATCAAAATCGGCGGCACCGTCGGTTCGGGCATCGTCGACAACCAGCGCGCGTTCTCCCTCAGACGAATCCGCGGCTAACGCCTCGGCGTCGGCCGCGGATTGTTCGTCGCGCGGCGCGTCCGGGTCATCCTGTCTTTGCTCCAGTACCGGGTTGGCCTGCAGTTCCTGTTCAATGCGTTCCTGGAGGGCCATCAGCGGGAGCTGAAGGATCTCCATCGACTGAATCATGCGCGGTGTGAGCACCTGCCGCTGATCCATTCGCATCGACATGGACTGACTTAAACTCATTCATCTCCAATACTTACAAATCAATCCGTCTCGGCACATGATTTGCATGCAAGGATACTATATCATCGACAGACCGCGGGGCAACGTGAGTGGACCGATGATGAATCCCAGCCCGTCGGGAATGCGAACAAATAGCTGCCAAGCCATGCGATGGATCGGTTTAATTTTCTTCACTTTCACCTTCGCCTGCGATCGCGGCGCGCCGTCGGTGGCGCCGCCTAAGCCGACTAATCGGCTGCTCATCGTCGCCAGCGTGTTTCCGCTGGGCAGCATCGCCAAACAGGTGGGCGGCGACCGGGTCGATGTGGTGTGGTGGGTGGAAAGCGGCCAGGCCCTCACCGGCCACCAGCCCACACCCGAGCAGGTAGAGCAGATGCGTCGTGCGGCGGCGGTGCTCACCAACGGGTTGGCCGAAGCGCAGGTGACCGACCAGTTTTCCGATGCATTCGGCGACCGCCGCGTGATTCGGCTTGATCGCTTCGTCAATGAATCGTTGGCCGATTCGCAGTTGTGGCTCGATGCGACCGTTGCCAAGCAGGCCGCCGGCGCGTTGGCCGACCGTCTCGCCTCGATCGATCCCGCCCACGCCCAAGCCTACCGCGACCGCGCTGCGGCGTGCGCAAAGGAGCTTGACGCGCTGAGCGCGTACGGCGCGCAGGTGCTGTTGGAGTTGCGCGGCAAGGTTGTCTGCTCGATCGGCAATGATTACGCCGCACTCGGCCGGCAGATGGGTTTCACAGTCGAACCGATCACGCGCGATCCCCTCGTCAGCCTGGACGAAACGCAGCGAACGCGCCTTCCACAAACACTGAAGCAACGGCAGGCGCAATTGCTGCTGGTCGAAGCCGATTCTCCCCCGGCGGTGCTGCTGAGTTTAAAGAACAGCGTCGGCGTGCCGGTGGTGCGAATCGATTCACTGGGGTCGAGTTCATCGCGCGGCCTCGACTCTTATGAAAAACTGCTTCGATACAACTATGAACAGTTGGCCGTCGGATTGAGGCAGGCGCGCGGCGAGTAGTGGGTCTAACGCTTCTTTTTGGCGGTTGGTTGACGCGTCACGAGAAAGTTAAACACGAAGAAACGAAGTGGCCAGTCTGGCCCAGATTGCATCCTGTTGGACACGGGTCACGGAACGACGGAATAAGGGTTTGTCGATCCGCGTCGGATAGGGATTACCCGGCTTCGTTTCTTCGCTTCTTCGTGTTGAGCCAAATGTTTTTGCGATCGTCGCCAAGAAACGGCGTTCGACCCCGAGTAGTTAACATTTCCAGAGAGAATTGATTTGGCGATGGTGCAGGTGTACCGTTCGCTTGGTTTGCCGCATCTCAATGGGCAATACGTTGTGTTCGCACCGATCAAAAATGGCAACCGCCTCAACGCAGCCAAAGGTTGCGGTTCTCATCTTCGCCCAGGCTCAGCAGCGCGATCAGCGCCGCCGGGGGCTTTCGTCGAACGTCGGCACGCTACTTTCCCTGCCAAAATTGAACGCCAGCGTGCCGGGCGCGGACCTGCATTGGTTCTGCGATCGTCCGGTGCGCGGTGTGGCAATGCGGGATCGCCTCACGATTCATCGCCAGCAGGGCAAGACATTCAGCCAGCGATTCGAGAACGCCGTCGAACAATTGAGTGCTGCTGGTTATGAAAAAATCGTCATCGTCGGCCGCGATTGCCCGCAATTGACCGGCGACGATGTGAACCGCGCGATTGAGTTGCTCGATTCCCGCCGCTTAGTGGTCGGCCCCGACCACCGCGGCGGGTGCTGGCTGATCGCCATCCACGCCGCCGACCGCGAGAAATTACGCGGCGTTCGCTGGCAGTGCGACACGGATGCCGCCGAGTTAATGCAGCGGTTTGCCGATTCTGCGTGCGCCATGTTGCCCGCGCGCATCGACGTCGATACCGCCGCCGACCTGAGGCTGCTGCGCACCTACTTCGCGTGCCTGCGGTTTCTTGTCTTGCACCGCGCCACGGGTGCCAATGTTCATTTGACGCTCACCAAAGAACAGCATTTCCTGCGCCGCCAAGTGCAATGCCCTCCCCCGGTAGTTCACTGCTAAGCGCGTCGAACAACAACAATTTATAGAAGGCGATTGCGTTGACGAAGTGGCACGGGCTGCTAGCCCGTGATCCAAGTTTCGTTATTGCCGGTTCCTGCAAGTTGATTGAATCCCTTGCACCGGACGATTCGATTGCCTTTCATCTAATCAAAAAAACCGCCCCGTCCCCGCCGGCCGATGCGCCGGATACCGAATGGAATCATTCATGTTGCACACACAGAGTTCCCCCCCGTTCCCTCGCCGTCGGTTTACCGGCTTCACGCTGGTGGAGTTGCTGGTGGTGATTGGGATTATTGCGCTTCTCATTGGCATTCTCGTTCCCACTCTGGGCAAAGCTAAAAACCAAGCAAACGTAGTCAAATGCTTGTCGAACATCCGTCAAGTTAATTCCGCTATTGCGCAATACCTCGTCGAAAATCGCGGCGTGATGCCAGAAGCAACGTACAACAACCGGGGGGCATGGTCGCCGCGGCAACGCGGAAAAGCAGCCTGGTCGCCCGATACCGGAACGCCGGTTGGCCGATATGTCATGCCGACGATCGGTGAGTTGCTTCGACCCTATTTGAAGAATGAGGGTACTGGGATATGGGAGTGCCCCACGGGAAATGCCGGCGTTGACTCTTTCGCAATCAAGGGACCTCAACCACTCGAAGGCTTCGCACTAGAGAACGATTGGTTGCCAAATTACTTTTACATGAACACGAAGACGTTCACGAGTTTCGTCCCGCTGAACTTGGGCGCGAGCGACCGCGCCGCCACCGGATTCAACGGCACTCGGGTGGATTGGTTGTTAGCGAACGTCGCCGGTCTGAAAGCGGGTTCGGCACGAACCGTGTCAGGTCAAAGTTCGTCACGCATTGTGACGTTCCTTGAATATAAGAGTTTCTTTCATACGACCAGCCGGGCGGATGTGTACAACCTTCCACCGGGAGGCAAAACGAAGTACCAAGGAAATTTCGCCTATCTCGATGGCCATGCCGAAACCAAGCGCTATGAAGATCGAAACGGCTATATCGCGCAGTTGCACAATCCAATTAAGCAGAAGTGGTTTGGGATTGGTTTTGAGACATCGTATCCCGAATTCTTCCTCGCAGAGAATTGGCTGCGTACGGTGAACTAACTGCTGGTGACGAGTTAAAGCTACGCTCGTCTGTGGGACGATTGGCACCGATTGCGCATCCGAGACGGCTGCCTCTACAGGTGTTTGACCTTGATCTTAACAGGAGGCTCGGATGCCTTTGTTTCAATGCACGTTACTCCTCATAACTCTCTGCGCAACCGCGGTCACGGAACCCTCGCCAACCACCGCTCCTTCGGGTGCGGCAACGTTGTCGCACACCTCCTGGAACGACCTCCTCCAAAAAAACGTCAAAGACGGCCTGGTTAATTACGCCGCCTTCGCAGGGTCAGACCGGCCGGCGTTGGCGGCGTATCTTGATTCGGTGGCCGCAGTTGACGTCGCCAGCCTCTCGCGGCCGGAGCAGTTGGCGCTGTATCTCAACCTTTACAACGCCGGCATGATTGCTGCGGTTGCTGATCGGTATACGCCGGAGTATTCGGTGGTCGAGGGGAAGATGAAAATCTTCTCCGAGCCGCTGATTCGGCTAGGCGGGGAGACGATCACGCTCGATAAGCTCGAGCATGAACTTATCCGCAAAGGCTTCGGCGATGCGCGCGTGCATGCGGCGATGGTGTGTGCGGGGCTTTCGTGCCCGCCACTGCCTTCGGTGGCGTTTGAGGGAAACACAGTTGATGCACAGCTCGATGCGTGTATGAAACATTGGCTGACCGATCCACGCCACACGCGCATCGACGTGGAAGCACGGCGCGTCACGCTGTCGAAGATCTTCCGCTGGTACGCCAAAGACTTCGGTGGGCCGGACACACTGCCGGCTCTTGTGAACAAATACACCGGCACGGATGTGTCGGGTTTTGAAATCGGTTTCTTCCAATACGACTGGCGGCTGAATGATCTCTCCCCCGCCGGGCGGCCGGGCGCGCGGTGAAGGTGATTGGGTAGTTGAGTGGTGGAGTCATGCGCCGATTCATTCGGCCGCGACCGATAAGTATCACGCCACCACTCAACAACCCGTTCACCGATTCAACTCCTCCGCTCGCGGACGCTCGCGGCTCGTCAGGATGCTTTGTTCACAATTAACCTTACCAACTTAATGCTCAACACCCCATGACACCCGAACACTGGAAAACAAAACATCCCGCTCACCCTTGGCTCGCCGCGGACGATTGCGATGGGGTTCAAGCGTTGCTCGCGCACATGCAAGCGCTGCGCGACGGCGAGCGCGTTGCTTCGTGCAGCAAGGCTGGCGAAGGAAATATGAACCTCACGCTCCGCGTGTTGCTTGCCTCTCCAGCGGGGCAGCGAACGTTGATTGTGAAGCAGTCGCGCCCCTGGGTGGAGAAGTATGACTTCATCGCCGCGCCGTGGGATCGGGCCAATGTCGAAGCGGCATTTTTGCAAAAGGTGGCCACGGTGCCGGTGCTGGCGGCACGGATGCCCGCAGTCATCGCTGCCGACGCTGACGCGCGCGTGCTGGTGATGCACGACCTCGGCGCGGGAAGCGATTTTTTTAGCTTGTATCAAGACGCAACCATCGCCCCGGAGACGCTCGCTGCTCTGGCGCGGTGGCTCGGAACGTTACACATGACTTTTCGCGGAGCGCAAGATGCCGCACTAGTGAATCGAGAGATGCGGCGATTAAATCACGCGCACATGTTCGTCATCCCGCTGACCGATCCGACGACGATGAACTTGGCGCAGTTCGATTCCGACCTTCCCGAAGCGGCGGCGGAACTTCGCGGCGATGCGAATTACAGGCAGATCGTAGCCGGAGCGGGCGAGCGATATCTTCACGACGGCGCGTGCCTCCTACACGGCGACTTTTTTCCGGGAAGTTGGCTACAAACCGGTAACGGCGGGGCGACGAGCGACGTGTTTGTGATCGATCCGGAATTCTGTTTCTTCGGCGAGGCTGAGTTTGATCTCGGCGTGGCGGTGGCACACTTCGCACTCGCCCAAACCCCGCGCGCGACGGCGGAAACTTTTTTGAAATCATATGGAGAGCCGTTCGACCGCGCGCGGCTCGGCATCAATGCGGGCATCGAAGTGATGCGCCGGCTCATTGGCGTGGCACAACTGCCGCTAGGTCAATCGCTCGATCGTGTGGCGCTGCTGCGCCGAAGTCATCGGGCTGTTTTAGAAAGAAAGTGGGAATGGTTATGGCAAAGCTAATCGTGATTGTTTGCTGCTTGGCTTCGTTCGCTGTTGCGCGTGAGCCGATAAATGTCTGGCTCGACGTCGATACGTCGGCGGGGCTGATTAAGCCGCGCGTGAAAGATGTTGATGACGGCCTCGCACTCGTGCAGGCATTCCACTCGCCGGAAATCAACATCCGCGGGGTGAGCGTATGCTTCGGCAACGCCCCGCTCGCCGAAGCCTTGCCGATTGCCCGGGAGATCACGCGCCGCTTCGGCCCGAGCGGTCTTGGTGTATTCTCCGGCGCGGCGGCGGCGGCCGATCTTGGCGTTGAGAACGATGCCACCCGCGCGCTGGCGAAAGAATTGGAGCAGCGCCAACTTACCATTTTGGCGCTGGGTCCGGTCACCAACGTCGCCACGGTCTTGAAGAATCGAACCGATCTCCGCGGCAAGGTGCGCCAGATCGTCGTTTGCGCCGCGCGGCGCCCGGGTTTCGGTTTCTACGTGCCCGACCGGCCCGAGGCGGTACTACCCGATGCAAACTTTGAAAAAGATGCGCCGGCGATGCAACTGCTGCTGGATAGCGGGGTGCAGATCGTGTTTGCCGGGTACGAGTCGAGCTGCGACACGTGGTTGTCACGAGAGGATCTCGAATCGATTGCCGGCAAAAGTGAATCGGGCAAGTGGGTGCGCGATGTAAGCCAGGACTGGATCGCCCGTTGGGAATCGATGCGCGGTCCGCGCGGGTTCAATCCTTTTGATACGCTTTGCGTCGGCTACATTACCCACCCAGGGTTGCTGCAAACCATCGAAGTGTCGGCCCACATTACCACCGGGCCGGATGACCGTGCAGGAACAGGGCTGGCGGCCACGCGGCCTACCAAACCGTATTTGATCGCCGAGCCTCATCAAGGCAACGCGGTGAAGCACATTTATTGCACCTCTGCGAAGCCGGAATTTCGCCAAACTCTTCTTGCTCGTCTCGTCGGGCCACCGGCGAAGGAATAGATTTTCTCAAGGGGACCTATGGGAGGAAAATCTTCGTCCAGCGAAGCCGCCGTTGGTGACGACAGGGGCGGCAGAAAAGCTGATCACGCACAATTCTCGTGACTTGCAACAAGGCGAATTGCGTTTCCCGCAACTTGACGCTCGCGGCTCGTCATTCGGGTGCATCGCTCATCGCGCGCTGCGCCACCACAGTTCCAGCATCAGCAATGCATACAGCCGCTGCGAATGATCAGCGCGGCCGGTTTCGTGGGCTTCGATTAGTTTCCGCGCTTCGGCGGGAACCATGTTCTGGGTGAGGAACGAATCGCCGGCAAACAGCAACTCGTGCAGCATCGGGCGCAATTCGCCTCTGAGCCATTGGCCGATGGGCAGTGCGAATCCCATCTTTTTTCGGCGGAAAACTTCCACCGGAAGGTCGCGCGCGAAAGCCTGCCGCAGCAGCCGTTTGCCGCCGCCTTTAAGCAGTTGATCGGTGGTCAACCCGGCGGCGAAGCCGATTAAGTCATGGTCCATGAACGGCGCGCGAACCTCCAGGGCGTGCAGCATGCTGGCGCGATCGACTTTGGTCAGCAGGTCGTCGGGCAGATAGCTCAATCGATCGACCGCCAGCGCCGTCTGCACTTCATCCCGGACCGTACCTACTCGATTGAACAGCGTCACCAGCGAGTCAAGCGTGTCGACAATTCCGCCGGTGACGCCCAGCAACGGTTGCAGCGTGCGCTCGTCGAAGAGGCGCATGTATGCCGAGTACCGATCGGCCGGTTCTTCGATGGCGGTGCGGAGCAGGCGCTTAAGGCGTGTGATACGGCCTTTGGGGTGCGTGCCGGGCAAAGCCTGCCAGATGCGCGATGACACCATTTCGCGCACCACGCCGGGCAGCCGGCGGATGCGTTCGGCGATGCGCATGGCACGGTAGCGATCGTATCCGCCGAACAGTTCATCGCCGCCGTCGCCGCTAAGGGCGACCTTTACGTGAGGGCGCGCCGCGCGGGCCAGGTAGTGGGTCGGCAGCGCTGAGGAGTCGGCGAACGGCTCGCCGAACACCGCGGCCAGACGCGGAAGGTCTTCGGCGGCGTTGGGGCGGACGACGAACTTCTCGTGCTTCGTCCCCAGGTGCTTGGCCACGGCGGCGGCGAAGGCGGTTTCGTCGTATTGCGGATCGTCGAAGCTGATGCTGAACGTGCGCACTTCCTGCCCGGCGTCGACCGATTGCGTCATCGCCGCCGCCACGATCGATGAATCGATCCCGCCGGAAAGGAAACAGCCCAGCGGAACATCGGCAACCAGTTGTTTCTTAACCGATTGCAATACAAGCGTGCGCGTCTGCGTCACGGTCTGGTCGAGCGAAAAGTGTGAACCGGCGGCGCCGGCGGAGAGGTTGGGGTCGAAGTACGTCTCGCGATCGCACCCGCGGTGGTGCAGCCGCATCCAGCCCGCCGGCGGCATTTTCGCGGCGCCGCGGTAGATGGTCAGCGCGCCGGGCACGTAGCCCCAGCGCAAGTATTCCGCCAGTGCGTAATAGTCGACCGAGGGATCAAACCACGGCACCTCGCGCAGCGCCGAAAGCTCGCTGGCAAACGCGATCGCCGCGGGGCAGGAGGCGTTGGAGAAAATCTCCACCTGCAGATCATCGGTCTCGTGCGCAACAAACCCGTTCCACGGCCGGCCAGCCGGGTCGATGGCGCAATAGTACAGCGGCTTCTGGCCCATGCGGTCGCGCGCCAGCAGAAGCGATTGCGCGCCCTCATCCCATAAAGCGAAGGCCAGCATGCCGTTGACGCGCTTCAGCGCATCGACGCCCCACTCTTCCAGCGCCAGCAGCAGCACCTCGGTGTCGCCTTCGGTGCGCCAGCGGTAGCTCGGGCGGATGGAAGATAATTCCTGCCGTAGCTCGCGATAATTATAGATTTCTCCGTTGTAAACCAGCCACTTGCTGTTCTTGCCATCATCAAAGGGTTGAAGCGAGCGTTCGTCGAGGTCAATGATTGCCATCCGCCGGTGCACCAGCCCGCATTGCGGGTGAAACGGAGCGACGGCCTGGTCGTGGTTAAGATACAACCCCTGCCCGTCGGGCCCGCGGTGGGCGATGCGCCGGCTCATCGCCTCGAGCACGGCATGGCCGATGCGGTAGCGGTCGTCCCAAGTGATGATTCCGGCCAAGCCACACATAAGCAGATTGAGACAGTACGGGTTGCATCAACCAAGTTCAAAGTTATGGTGGATGCGTGCTGCGTCGATGGCTATCCACTTTTTTGTCCCCCTGTTCACGACCGGTGGGCAGTTTCGCGCCAGCAAATAAGGATAAGCCGTGGACAACCCGCGGGCAGCCTGACGCGCCGCTGTTGCGCATCGGCGGGCCTGGCAACAGGTGCTTCGACCACGATTGGTCGGCTGTCATGAAATGGCCTCGCCCGCTTCAGTTTATTCGAAGCCTGTTCACAGGTCGTGCACACCGACAGTCCAATAATAATGCATCTAAGTCATTTCGAGGAAGTGATTTAGAAAGTTGCGCCGAAAGATATCCACATTGCGACAGGCATCATCATCATCACTACTGTCTTATATGTATTTAGAATACTAATAGATTGAAGATGACGGTAAAGTATCCAACCCGACCCAGAGAAGGCTCAAATTTGACCGTCGGCAGGAAAGGTTTTTAACGCCATGAAAGTGATCTGCAATCGCGGAGCGCTGCTTGAAGCGCTCAACGTCATTGGAAACGTCATCCTCGCACGCAGCCCGAAGGAAGTGCTCAAGTGCATCAAAGTCACGGCGGCCGATGATCGGCTTACGCTGGCGGCTACCGACCTCGAAGTGGCCATTCGGTATTCCGACAGCCAGGTGCAGATCGAGCAAGGCGGCGAAACATTGCTGCCAGCGGAAAAGTTCCGTGACATCGTTCGTGAAAGCATCGACGACACGCTGTCTCTCGAAATCATCGGAGAGCAGGCCCACATCAAGGGCAACGATTCGTACTTCAAAATCTATACCCAGCCCGCCGGCGAGTTCCCGCTCGTGCCCGAGTTCACGGGTGAAGCCGACCTGGAAGTTGCAGGCGGACAGTTGAAGCAGCTCATCGGCCAAACCCTCTTCGCGGCGGCAAAGGAAAGCACACGCTTTGCGTTCAACGGGGTGCTGATGGTCATCAAGAACAAAAAGCTCCTGCTCATCGCCACCGACGGCCGGCGGCTGGCGCTGGCCAAGGGCGATCCGCAAACGGTGAAAAAGAGTGAGAAGGAGCTGACGCAGCCGATCATCCCCGCCAAGGCGCTGACACTCGTTGAGAAGCTGATCGGCGATCCGGAAGAAACCGTGAGCATTCAAATTCGCGAAAACCAGATCCTTTTCAGCACCCCCAACGCCACAATCACCAGCAATCTGGTCGAAGGGCAGTTCCCCCCGTATGAAGACGTGCTGCCCAAAGAGGCCGACAAGAAAATGACCGCCAGCACCGCCGATTTTCTTTCGGCCATCAAACGCGCTGCCCTGCTCGCCACCGAAGAAAGCAAAGGCGTGCGCATGGCGTTCAGCAAGAAGGGCCTGGTGCTTTCCAGCCGCAGCCCCGAAAGCGGCGAAGCGACGGTGAACTTCGCCTGCAAATTCGAAGGCAGCGATGTAGAAATCGGCTTCAACCCGACGTTTCTGGTCGATGCGCTGCGCGTAGTAGACAGCGACGAAATCAGCCTGGAAATGACCACCGCCAATCGCCCGGGCTTATTGAAAGGCGGCGCAAATTTCAGCTACGTGATTATGCCCGTGAATTTGCAGTAGGCTCCTCTCCCTCGCCCGGTACCCCGGGAGAGGGCCGGGGTGAGGGTTCTTGCGGCGAACCAATAATCGTAGCAGTTTGTAGACCACACGATTTTGTTTTATTGGAGCGAGGGATCCATGCACGACCCCATCCCCGAATCCACCTTCCGCCGCATGGCCCGTCACAAGCAGACGGTGCATGCCAAATTCGAAACCCTCGGTGCCGACCTGATCGCGTTCTTCAAGAAGGACATTCAGAAAAAGCAGGCCCGCTTCGGCAACGTGGCAACGGTGTGGGAACAGTTGATCCCCAGCACGCTGGTGGACCACACCTGCCTGGAGACCTTTCACGCCGGCACGCTCAAGGTGCTGGTGGACAGCTCATCGCACCTTTACGAACTGAAAACGGTGCTGCTGTCGGGGCTGGAAAAGCAGATTCTGCTGGCGTGCAAATCGCAGGGCCTGCGCAAGATCACCCTGAAGCTGGGCCGCTGGTACGACGGCGATGACGTCCAAACGCGGCGCGTGACGTTTGATTCATAAGATAAGTGCCACCAATATTTTAGCGACGTGTTCGGTCGGCTGATGAACCTGCTATAATGGCTCGACCATCATGAGCGTCTCCCTCAACCATTTGGTACTAACTCCCGGCGTGGTCGATTCATCGACCCTGTCTGCAAGTCTCTCACCCACCTTAGGAAAAAAACCAAGCTGGCTCAAAATGAAAATGCCGGCAGGCGAGGGTTACGGCAAACTGCTTAAACTGGTGAACGAAAAGAAACTGCACACCGTCTGCCAGTCGGCCAAGTGCCCGAACATGGGCGAATGCTGGGCCGCGGGGACGGCGACGCTGATGATCCTCGGCGACGTATGCACGCGAAGCTGCGGCTTCTGCAACATCGCCACCGGCCGGCCGCCGCACCTTGATACCGATGAACCTCGCCGCGTGGGCGAAGCCGTCGCGATCATGAAACTTGGCCATTGCGTCATCACCAGCGTCAACCGCGACGAACTCCCCGACGGCGGCGCCGCGGTCTGGGCGGACACGATCCGCAACATCCGCGCCAAATCGCCCGGAACGAGCGTCGAAGTGCTCATCCCCGATTTCTGCGGCAACTGGGAAGCGCTGCAAATGGTGCTGGATGAAAAACCCGAAATCCTCAACCACAACATCGAAACCGTGCCGCGCTTGTATAAACGCGTCCGCCCGCAGGCCAAATACCACCGCAGCCTGAAGCTGCTGCAGATCGCCAAAGACCAGGGCCACACCACAAAGACCGGCATGATGCTGGGCCTGGGCGAAACCGAAGACGAAATCGACAGCGTGATGGACGACTTAGTCAGCATCGGCTGCGAAATCTTCACCCTCGGCCAATACCTCCAGCCGACGAACAACCACCTGCCGGTGGAACGCTGGGTTCACCCCGATGAATTCGCCGACTGGAAACGCCGCGGCGAAACCAAGGGCCTGCGGCATGTGGAATCCGGGCCACTGGTGCGATCGAGCTACCACGCGGAGAAACAGGTGATGGCGCACGCAGGGGTGTAACGCCGGCCCCCTCGCCGGGTACACCGGGAGAGGGCTGGGGTGAGGGTTCTTTTGCGATGGTTCATTATGCGTGGACTCGTAGATATCCGCGTCGGTTGAAATTTGCAGAACACTCAATTTGCCCGAATGAAGATTCCAGCGGATGCAATCATCGCGAAGAAGAAGTTGACTGGCAGCGTCCGAATCCGCACGGTATGGGTAAAACGTTCTGGCGAATCCGTGGTTCGGTTTGTTACACTCCGACCGTTCAAGGAGCCGGTATGAATATTGAGCTTTATAAAGAAGCGGTTCTCACCATCGACATTCCCGATGAGCGGCTGAAGGCCGGCGATGTCGGCACTGTCGTCGAGATCTTGCCCCATCCCACCGCCGGCCCGCGTGGAGTAATTCTAGAGGTGTTCAGTGCGGTTGGGAACACGCTCGCGGTCGTCACCGTGCCGGAATCGGCGATCGAGCCACTTTCGGATGACGAAGTATGGTCGGTGCGAAGGTTGGCGAAGACAGGGTGATCGCACTAACTCGAAGGAAGCAGTTTAATGACAACTACCAAAACCAAAAGTCGAGCCGCTCCCTGGAACAAGCCAAACCCCAAGAAAAAATCGACGAAACTCTCGCCGGCGCAAAAAGCTTCGGCAAAATCGGCGGCGAAGAAGGCGGGGCGGAAGTATCCGAATCTGATCGACAACATGCGCGTGGCGGCGAGGGGGCGACGAAAAGCGCCAGCGAAATAACAGACGTAAGCCCGGCTAATTCGCGGAAGATTTCCGATTCAATGCTGCTCCATTAAACTGCGTCCAGACTCAAATCCGCCCCATCGACTAAACCCGCCGGGATGGATAACTAACATACGATCAGCGCGTATGCGGAACGGAGTTTTCTGATGAGCGTGGTTGCTGCGCCGGTTGTTGACGGATCGAAACTGGTCAATGATGACAGGGTCGATCAATCGGTCTCGCAGATTGACTACGCGCATGGAGCGTACGCATCGCTTCCCGAGCGAACGCTTCAACTCGATCTTGACGAACCGATCTGGAAGCAGCGCCTCTATCTCGGCGTCGCCATCCTCATTGCGATCGGCTATTTGTGGATCATGCTCGGCTACCTCGCGCCGGCGCATCCGGGGGTTGATCAGAACGGCTACCTCGTTGGCGGGCGGGTTTTTGCGCATACGTTTTCCACCGGCGTGAAGCCCGCCGGCCCGTTTGAGTATTTTGGCGCCATGTGGGTGATGGCCGAAGATGGCTGGCTCTATCCCAAATATCCGCTGGGAATCCCCATCCTCACCGCGGCTTGTTTTTGGATCGGCGGCGACGCGAACGGGCCGCTGCTCACCTATTACATTTCGCCGGTGTGCGCCGCATTGGCGCTGGTGGCGATGTATCTGCTCACGCGGCAGATTGCGGGAAGTTTCTTCGGGTTGCTCGGGACGATTCTGCTGGCGAGCAACGCGATT
>Ga0163151_10004661_pt1 | contig 18183 bp, 21 predicted proteins | sample OliLakLV19MP5IB2_FD_145596 | JGI IMG/M metagenome (GOLD analysis project Ga0163151, IMG submission 145596) | Freshwater microbial mat bacterial communities from Lake Vanda, McMurdo Dry Valleys, Antarctica - Oligotrophic Lake LV.19.MP5.IB-2 | ecosystem: Environmental > Aquatic > Freshwater >... | reverse complement strand
TGAACCGCGACTTGGCCGCGAAAACGGCGGGCAGCGGACACGGACCCTGGCGGTTGGCCAACTCACCGGCCCTTTCCATTGCGCTGCCCAATGCTTACTTCGACTCGCTTCAGATTCCAAGATTAACGGTTCGGTAATTGCTCAACCCGCCGAACCGCCGGATGCGGACCCGCATGTCCGGTGGTGTGGGAGGGGAGGAGCCGCGAGGCTTCCCCCTATCCCGATTGGCCTCGCGCCCAGGAGAAGGGAATCACGATGCAAACAGTCTGGATGATTGTGGAAGAAGCCGGCGGCCTCAACGCCGTCAGCAGCATCCGTATTGAGAACCCGCCATTCCAGCGGTTGATCATCGAGATGCTTCCGGAGTCCGGCCCGGATGGGCATCGGGCGATCTCCATCGCCCACTATGGCGAGTCGAATTCTGATCTCATGCGGGATCCGGAGGTATGCGCGGAGATCGTGGCGGAAGCGGAAGCGCCGACGCTTTGGCCGTACTCCTTTCAGAACGACTTCGCCGGCTTCACGCAAGTGAGCCGCTGGCGTGACATGCAGGGAACCCTGCATTGTCTTCCTCGGGAGACGCGTGCCACGGAAGAGTTTCTGGTGATGTGGGACCGGAATCTCCGTGAGCAGGGCTACCTCGAAGCATTTCGACGGTCACGATCCGCCGCAGGCGGTGTCGAGTGACTCTCCGCGTGCATGCCCAAATGGAGGCAAGCGAGGTGAACGGCCCCGGCCGGCGGGCCGTGATCTGGGTGCAGGGCTGCTCACTGGGGTGCGCTGGCTGTTGGAATATGGAAAGTCATTCCGGCGTGGGTGGTCATGCCGTCGATGTTCGCGTGCTCGTCGATTGGGTCCGGGCACTATGGCTTGCCAACGTGATTTCGGGTCTCACCCTGAGTGGCGGCGAGCCCATGGAACAAGCAGCAGGGCTTGCGGCATTTCTGGAAGCGATGCATAACAGTGTGCCGGAACTGAGCATCGGGCTGTTCTCCGGTTACGCGGCGCCGGAACTGGCGCAGGGGCGATTCCGTGCGAGTTCTTCATTGCCGGTCGCGGAACGCGCGGAGCTTTGGCAGCGCATTCGTGGCTACCTCGACTTCGCGGTTCTCGGGCGCTACAACCACCAGCAGCCATCCCGGCGGCCGATGGTGAGCAGCCGCAATCAGAGGCTGGTGCTCTTGTCGGATCGGTATACGGAAGCCGATTTCACTCCGCAGTGTTTCGAGGTCACGATCGGCGCCGAGGGGCTTACACACATTACCGGCTTTCCGGTTCTCCAGTAAGCCATTGCCGGACTTTTCCCTCGCCAATCCGGCGCGGGCGTTCTCTCATCACCAACCCAATGCAGGAGGCATTTCTCATATGGCATCTCAAGCCAGTCTTTTCTCATTTCCCGAAGTTTCGGCCGGGCTCATCGCCGAGGCCATTGCGTTTCCGGGCGGCAACGGCGGTGACAATCCGACCCCGGCCCCCATCCTGAACCCCGGAGTCGATCTAGCGCGGAAAACAGTGTGTATCAAGGTGCGTCTGTCCACGATGGGCAACACGCGAAAGGTCTCGACGTCACAGATCGAGGCCGATGCCGACAAGGATCTCCTGCGAGTATCGAAGCATCTGCTCGATTCTGCTGAACTCAAAGCGATCGGCCGCTTTGACGGTGAAATTCGCCGCTACCTGTACAGCCTGTGTCTGCCGTTCGAGATCGGCATTCATTTGTTGCCGGTCGTGGCCCTCGAAACCGTCGAACAGCGGCTGCGACAGTTTCGTAGTGAGCGCGAGGAGCTGGTCAAGGCATTTCTCGGTGTCTATCCGAGCCTCGCCGGGGATGCGGGCAAACGGCTGCGCGGACTCTACAATCCGGCCGACTACCCGCCGGTTGACGAGGTGGCGCGCCAGTTCGGCCTCTCCTGGCAGTATGTGAGTTTCGGCGTACCGGATCAATTGCGCGGGATCTCACAAGAGGTGTGGGAGCAGGAGCGGGAGAAGGCGGCGCAGCGCATGGCCGAGGCGTCCTCGGAGATTCAGCTGGTACTGCGCGCGTCGATGGCCAAACTGGTCCAGCACATGGCGGAACGGTTGCAGGACGGCGCCGACGGGAAAGCGTTGCGCTTCAAGGAGAGCACGGTCGGGAACCTGATCGAGTTCTTGCAGAACTTCGAGTTCCGGAATGTCACCGACGACTACGAACTGCAGAAGATCGTGACCCAGGCACGAAATCTGCTCGAAGGCGTGGGCGCCGATGATCTTCGGACCACGGGCGAACTTCGCACGAAGGTACAGCAGGGTATGGCGAATCTGTCGAGCGCGCTCGACACGATGATGACCCGGACAGGTGGACGTAAGTTCCGCTTCGAGGAAGCGGCATAGGTCCGGGTTCGGTCGCAATTGGCCGCGAAGGTCGCCTCCGCGACCTCGCGGCCTGGCTCCGCCTGAACGTGCCCGCAGCAGAGCGAGAGCAACCGGGATGCCTCGCGAAAAAGAAAGAGAAAGGAAGGTCATTTTTATGAACCAGACAGAGACGACCGGTGTGTTTCGCGGCTTGGCGCCGATGCTCACGAACCGGACCGTGATCATGACAATTGCGGCGGCGGCGAATGATTGCCTCCTGGTCAGTATCATTCCCAGGAAGAACAAGGACGACGAAAACGACGTCCTTACGACACCGCTTTGTGTCACGGGGACGGCCGAAGAACTGGATCGCGACCTGCCCGGGCAGGTGCGTGAGTTTGTCGAAGTCCATACTGCCACCGCCTCCAACATCGAGCGGATCAGGCAGGAACTGGCAGCGGCGGAGCAGGCCGTCGAGGAAGCGCGCAAAGAGAAGCTGAAGGGCAAGAAGGCGCCGCCGCCGGCGGAGAAGCCGGCGACTCCGCCGAAGCCCGAGCCGCAGGGAACACTGGGGCTTTTCGATGTTGCTGAATCTACCGAGGCAACTCCCTCACCCGCCGGTGATCTCGCGGAGGTAGCCCAATGAGAGTAGCGAAAATGGTCCGGGAATTCTCGTTTTGTGGCGCAAAATTGCCCGATCCCAATGGACAGCTGGACGTCGAACAGGTGCGGTCGCTGTATGCGACGCAGTTCCCGGAGATCGCGACGGCAACAGTGACTGGCCCGGAGGCGGTGGGCGACAAGCTCGTCTACCGCTTCGAACGGGCGATAGGTGCCAAGGGGTGACCAGCCATGCCGCGCCGACGGAGTGACGATGTTGCCCTGAGTGAACTCGATGCCATCGCTCAGGGCTCACATCCCAGCCAGAAATCGATTCTTGAGGAGTACCGGCAATGTCCAGACTGGCAGTTAGCAACTCGGTTGATCGCGCAAGCCGTGCGGGAGTTCGGGCACGGCGGCCGGCGCAGCAGAACGGTGGAACCCCCGCCCGGGTGGCTTCCACCGATCCTCTGACGAGGTCCTTGCTGGGAGGCCACCACCCAGGGTGGGGCCTCGCGTCGCTCGCCGAGGTCCCAGCCCGGTATCGGGTAGCGAATGGTGACCGCGTCGCGGCCCGGCTCGGGGCGAGCCTGCTGCGGGCGGGCATCGCATCCGCGGAGACATGGGCGGAAGCAAAACGTGACCCACACGGCTTTCTCCGTATGACGCTGGAACGTTGGGTGGCCTTGTGTGGCGGAACCCTCCTCGCGGAAAACTTCTACTTAACGGTAACGCTGAGCTCGACGGTCGATGAGTTCTCCACTGAGGAAGCCAATGACGGGCGGGCCTATCTGATCGTCGACCCCTCGCAATCGGGATACCTCGTGATGGGGCCGGCACTGCGACGAATCGGCGAGGAACATCCGCGATTGCCGGTGACCTTCTATCGCCTGCTGTTGGGAGCGATCAATCGCTGGGCGCGCGTCTTTGACTATCAGGATGCCCTCGAACGGAATGAACGTCTGCGCGAGTGGTATGAAGGCGATCCGGATGCCGGCGAGATTGAGGTTCCGGACATCGAGTCGGCGATTCCCAACTGCCTGCAAAGCAAAGAACTGTCGCCGCGAGGGTTGCGTCAGCTTCTACCGCGCATCCGGTCAAGCGAGGTGCGGCATTGGGTGGAAGGGGTATTGGCGGTGCACGAAGAGTCGCACTCCTATCCCGCTCCGAATCTTGATTCCTCCATCCGCGAGCAGTTTTATGACTCGAATCCCCCTTTGCCAGTGCTGCTCACCGTATTTGAAAAGCACGACTCGATCGAAGGAGCCTTCGATGCGGAGTCGGAAGGAATGCTGGAGGTTTCGCCTGAACCGAACCTCATCCTGCCTTTAGAAACCGGTGATCCAATCCAGGTGCGATCGGCATTCGCTACGCTACAATGCTTTTGCCGCACGCTGGCCCTCGCCAACCAACTCATGAAACAGCTTCCCGGCAATGCCGGCTGAGCGGGTATAGGAGGAGACCATGGACTGCCATCTACGTTTGGGAACCGCGGACACGCTGACACTCAAGGGAGCAATTCTGGTCTATCAGGGCGGCCGGGACGGGTTCGCCACCTGGCATGAGGCGGAGGGAAGGGAAGCCAGTGCGCCCGTGCTCGGCCCGGCGCAACCTCTAACCACCGGTTTCTTGCGAGCACTCGCGCAGGGTCTCGGTACCCGTATCCGGCCGGAGATCCTGCCGGAGACCGTCCTCATGCGAACTCCGGAGGCGTTGATGTGGTGGACGCCCGCGAGCCGGCGCGTCATGTACTTCCGCGAGACGGATGAGATGCTCGGTGCCGTCAGTGGCGCGGTGTTTCCGCAACCGGCGCTCGTATTCCGTGTCAGCGGCCGGGATCTCCATATTCGCGCCGTGGCGACGAACGCTCGGCCTTTCGCGACAGCCTCCCTCTCTGTGGCGCCATACTTCAATGTCCAGGAGAACGGTCTGGTTTGCCAAGGTAGTATGCGCTCGCCGGAAGGACCATTCGTCGAAGCGATACAGGGGTGGGAGGACGCCTTCTTTGGCAGCGAGTTTACGCACCTTTGGGGCGGCGGGCGGATGTGCCGGCACAAGGGCGGTGTCGCCGCGCTTTGGAAGGCCGCCGCCGGAAAGCGCAGCTTTCCTGTCGCTCAGCTGACCGACGCCCGGCAAACTCTCCAGGCATTCGCTGAGTGGGAGGGGTAGCGTCGATTGCTCCGGGGTGGCCCGAAGTACCCAATTGGTTGGAACGGCTTTCCGAGCGGCTCGTGCTGGAGGATCGGCGTAGCATCGCTGGGCCATGCACTGGGAATCTCGGAATCACGTTGGCTCCACAACGCACGCCCGCCCCAATACTAGAGTGCGCCGTTCTCCAGCTGTTCCTGGTCGAAGCTGCATGGGAAAGGAATCCGGTCATGAATCACTCGCTGTCGTCACACCTGCTCACGCACGCTGTCAAAGTCGCCGTGGTCGGCACCGGCGGCAATGGCAGCGTCGTCGCCATGGGACTCCCTTACATTCACCAAGCTATGCTGCTCGCCGGGCACCCTGACGGCCTTGCCGTGACTCTCATTGACGGGGACGTTGTGTCGGAAAGCAACTGCATTCGCCAACCCTTTGGACGCAGCGAAATCGGCCTGCCCAAGGCGACCGTTCTCGTATCGCGCATCAACTTGTTCTGGGGACTCCGGTGGCAGTCGATCCCGGAGCGGCTGAATGACGGGCACCGGTTGGGCGAGTTCGACGTGGTCATTGGATGTGTCGATACGCGGGCGGCCCGGGCGGAGATCGACAACCGAATCACCGGGCCGCGGAGCCGAGTGTCCTACTCGCTCGACATGGGTAACGGCGCCGACGGCGGCCAGTTTGTCTTGGGGCAGCCGCTGAACTCCCGGAACCGGAGGAAAGCGGACCGGCTACGCACGGCCGCTGAGCTCTTCCCGGAAATCGTCGACCCGTCGCTCGACGACGACGCGGCGCCAAGCTGCAGTGCGCTTGAAAGCCTCGAGCGCCAGCAGGCGTTTGTGAATCAGACGCTGGCCAGTCACGCGTTGGCGATGCTGGCGCGTTTGTTCCGCTACGGAGGTCTGGAGCAACACCATGGCGCCTTCGTCAGCATCGGCCGACAGAACGTGCAGCCACTGCTGATCGATCCCGTAGGCTGGCGGAAACTGAGGCTCCGGGCTAGGGGAACGGGTGGGACTAGGCGTGGCGATCGGTTGGCGCTTCGACGCTAACGGTTGAGAGGAGATCCTCCACTGTTGCGCCGTCCGGAGCATTCTCTTCCGCCAACACGAGCCAGATCCCGTCGGGCTGGGTTGCGATGATCTCGTCCTTGGTGTCTTCCGATAGCGGTCCAATGTGTGGGTGCAAGGTCTATGTCCTTTCGAGGTGTTAGCTGACGATTTGTAAACGGCGAATTTCGGCGAGCGTTTCTCGCGTGCGCTCCCGGGCATATTCTGTCATCGCGAACGGGACGCTTCGATTGCTGAATCGGAGCAAGCCGATGTCGACTGTCGTTTGGCAGGCGCTCTCGATCAGCAGGCATTGCGCGGCGGCACGAATCAAATGGCCCTCGTTGGGGTCCGCCCCGCATGGCAGCTCCTCGGCAAGTGTCAGCAACGGGACGCAAAACGCTTCCGATCCGCATGCGCCCTCATCGTGGATCAGCAAGGCTTCTGGCGAACCCAGCAGCCCATCGGCGACCAGCGGTTCGATGAACGAGATCCGGTCCATGTCCAAGATTTCCTCGTGTTCGACCTGGATGCGGCGGGATCGGCGGCGTAGGAGGAGAGCCGCGCTCCAACAAACGAGTGGGGCGGATAGGATCGCGGTGTCAGGACCCGCGGGCTTGTCTTCGGATTGGCCTGTGCGGGTGGCAACGGATCGGACCCAATCAGGATAGAACGAGGGAAGCGCGTGGGCGATGAAGGAGACTACCAGCACAAGCGCGATCGTGACCGGTTGCGCCGCCAACAGGGCGAGACAGGCCCAGCCGGCGCGCATCAGCCAGGTGGCGGCGAGTGACCGAAAAAAGGCGATCTTCTTGGCGGGCGTCGAGGCGAGTTCGAATCGCTTGCCACTCCAACGCCCTCGAATCTGCAGGTAGTCGTCGATTTCATCCATGGAGACGACGCGGTCGACGGAACAGAGATCTGGGTTCATACAAAAGCCTCGATATAGTCGGTCTTCTCGCCGGCTCGTTTCAGCACATCGTTGAGCCAGCGCTGTTTGCGCCGCCCGCGAACCACCCGTCCGATGAAGCCTAGGCGGCTGGCGACATCGTTCCGGTTGTGCCGTACGTCGTCTCGATCGATGCCCGCATACGTGTGCATAAAGTCATCCAAGTGCGCTGGGCGGGAAAACACGTAGGTGGCGTGACCGGGCTCAGGGATTTCGGCGATCAGTACATGGGGCCACACAAACAGGTACTCGTTGCGGAAGAGGAGCCAGGTTTGGCTCCGCTTGCGCAGCTGTTCGAAGTAGTAGGGTTCGTAGTCGGGTAGCCAGCTCACGTAGTGTGGCCTGAGATCGGGCGAAACACCAAGATCGTCAAACCACTTCTGCACGGTCGTGTGTTCAACCGGATACTTGGCGATCTGCGTGCCGGCGTGCCGCACCAGGTCGGCGTGCTCTCCGAGCAGCGAGTGCAGGGCCCGGGCTCGGGCAATATCGGCCGCCAATGCCTCGGGCGGGATGACGCGGAGCCGGGATGGCAGTGCCGCTGACCACTGGCGTAGAATCCACTCGCCCTTTCGCAAGCGGTATCTGCCAGCGGATACGAGTGTCGCCTCGACCTCTATTCGGCTCTTCAGCCAATGCTTCCAGCTATTCCACGTGAGGTCCCAGTGCAGACCGGGCAAAAGATTGCCGTCCAGCCAGATTTCAATCTTTCGCCGGGGATCCCGGCAAACGATCCGGTCGGGTAAGAAGTCGCAGCGCCGGAATAGCAGAGTGACTTTTCGGGTCGTCATCTCCGGCTTGAAGGCGACGATGCGTCGGCCAAAGAAGGCTTGGCCATCTTCGGAGAGCTGTCCCTCAGCGAGTATCGAACCGAAGCCGCAGTATGGAAACAGGGGCGGCGCGTCGGGGTCCATCCGCATACGGTCGTAGCAAGTGCGGAGATCTGGGTGGGCGAGGATATTGAAGGCTCGCTCCGTTCTGCTTCGGACGGCCCGGGTGGCGCCACCCGACTCGAGTTCCACCGATCGCAGCCGCCAGGCGAGCCGCAGATCGGCGGGCGTGGCGTGTTCCGGCGTCCGGAGGATGTCGTAGAGGGACTCGTCCGGCGACTCATCTCCATGCAACAGGTAAAAATACTCGCGAATCGCCGCGCCGGAGAGGATGAGGGTCTTTAGGCCAATAGAGCCGGGCAGTTCGACCCGGACAAAAACACCGTGCGCGCCTTCTTTCGGCTGTGCGGCGTAGCCAATGGTGGCCAGCAGAAGCTGCGGAAAATGCGGAATCGTAGGGCGCTCGATGAGCAGATCCGGCGAGGAGGCGTCTATGTTGGCTGTCAGGACGCTAACCCGGTCGTTCGCCCGCAGGCGCGAAGCGAGTATCGGCGATACCGGAAGCGATCCTCCATCTGAAAGCGCACAGCGGTTCCCGTCCGGGCCGGAGATCACCTCCATGACGGTGCGCCAGTTTCCGATGTGTTCCGCGGTAGTTTCGACCACGGCAAAAGAATAGGGCGAAACATCGAAATTTCAAAACGAGTTACGACGGGCTAGATCGGATACACCCCGGTACTCCCTCGAAAAGCGCCGAGAGCGTTAGAGAACGCCCTTGATCGCTATCGTGTTTCGCGGGCCAACTCGTTTTGCGAATAGACCAATCTGCCGTACAAGTGATCCATGCAGAGTCCACTCCATTCCCGGCTTCGCCGAATTCTTCTCGAACGGAGTCTCAACACGGGAGGATGGTCCTATTTAGCGGACGGACAACAAAGTGCGACGGAGCCGACGGCGCTGGCGACGCTTGCACACTGCGGGCGACCTGAGGATCTGGCTCGGACACAGAATGTCGATGGGAGCTGGCCGTCCGTTCACCCCGAAGCAGGTGCGGAACTTCCTGGCGGATGGTCGACGAGTCTCGCGGCGATCGCGCTGTTGCGGACCAGTCCTGCCGATCCTCGAATCCCTCGGGCACTGCAATGGCTCTGCAACTCCCGTGGGATCGAGAGTCATTGGCTTTGGCGGTGGAAGTTTAAGGTCGCTGACACGCAAGTCGCTTTCAATCCCGACAAATACGGATGGAGCTGGGCTGCCGGGACGGCAAGCTGGGTGATCCCGACAGCGTTCGCTCTGCTCGCCCTTCGAATAGGAGCGCAGCATGGGTTGGTGAACTCCGGCGTCGAAGAGCGTCTGCGAATTGGGAGAGAGATGCTGATGGATCGGGCGTGTCCTCAAGGCGGATGGAATGCCGGCAACTCGCGGGTCTTCGGCGTCGCGCTGGAACCGCATATTGATGCCACGGCGATCGCGATGCTGGCCCTGCAGGGGACGGCGGCTCAAAACGATGGCTTGGTCTCGCGGTCGTTCGACCAACTGTTGGTCAGAACGCGCCAATGCCGGGGGGCTTCGAGCCTCGCGTGGTCGCTTCTGGCGCTGCATGCTTGGCGCCAGCATTCACGTCCTGCCGGAGAGATTACCGAGCGAGTGGCGCAACTCGAACGGCTGCTGGATTCGTCGGAACGAATCGTCGACAACTCGACACTTGCGGTGTCCGCACTCGCGCTCGATGCTGTTACCTCTGATCGGAATCCATTCGAGGTGCGGCGATGAACAGGCGCGTGTTTACGGGCGCTGCCGCTGGACTCGCTGGCGGGGCGGTTCTCCTGAAGACTCAAATGCCGCCGGGAGTGTGGGCTAAAGACCAGCGACCTGTACGGTCCAGGGTTGCGATTCTCACCGCTACCGCCTATTCGGACAAGCTCGATGAAATCGTCTACGACGGGCTGCGGCTCTTTGACTTGAACCTTCGAGGGAAGACCATCCTGTTGAAGCCCAATCTGGTCGAGTACCTTCCAGGAGTGGAGGTGAATACCAATCCCTGGCTGGTTGGTGCGGCGGCTGATGCGTTCCTTCGTTTGGGGGCAGGGAAGGTGATCGTCGGGGAAGGGCCCGGGCATCAGCGCGACACGCAACTCGTCATCGCTGAAAGTGGGCTCGAACGACAGTTGAAGGACCGAAGGATAGCTTTCGTCGATTTGAACCGGGACGACCTTGTGCGGGTGAAGACAAGAAGCGCGTACACAAACTTACACGAACTGTGGCTTCCGCGTTCCGTTGTCAGCGCCGACATTGTGGTGTCCATGCCGAAAGTGAAGACGCATCACTGGGCTGGTGTGACTTTGTCGATGAAGAACATGTTCGGCATCGTTCCAGGCGCAGTCTACGGCTGGCCAAAAAATGTTCTGCACTGGCAGGGAATAGAGCGGAGCATCCTCGATGTCTGTGCGACGCTGCGCCCGAACTTTGTCATCGCCGACGGCATTGTTGCGATGGAGGGTAACGGGCCGCTGCATGGATCAAGCCGGGCACTGCATCGGATCGTTCTTGCGGATGATCCGGTAGCGGCGGATTTCACGTGTGCCCGAATGATGGGACTACTGCCCGAGAAGATCTACCATTTGGAGCAAGGCGCCCGCTTTTTAGGAAATGGTGCCGTCGAGGCGATGCAACTGCTCGGCGAATCGGTGCCGGAACGGATCGAGCCGTTCTCCGTCCTGCCGCAGTTCAGGCACCTACTGCGCCCGGCAACATGATCGGGGAGGCACGCGCACTCCTATCGTTAGCCGCTCGATAGAATTCACCAGCTATCCTTGGACGTTTCGAACACTGCGGAACCTGAGGTAGCGGCGAGACACCGAGACCGAACCTTGCACTTGCGACCAGCCTGATCAGTGGCGTCGCCCTCGTTCGGCACAATGTTACGACTGCTTCGGTTGAAATGTGTCCTGGAACATGCGCTCCGCGGACTATCGGCGGTTGGATCGCTCGCCGAGCGCGAGATATCCAAAGCGACGAGCCAATAACCGATCTCGGAGAAGAACCTCGGAAATTTGCGTCTGCTCGGGTCTCTTTGCGGTGGTGTCGTTCTCACTCAAACTACCCAAACCACCCCCGCTACCTCTGACGTTACTTCGCTTGGATGAGTCTCGTCGATCCAATGCCGTTGTTCGAAAATCCATGAGAACTTCCCGAGTCGTCGGCCACTAACTCAATGATGGCGGAACATGCAAGCCAGACCTTGCGCAGCACCGGGATGTGCCCGCACTTTTACAGTGATCACCTGGCAAGCACGATGCTGCGTCAGGTGACCTTTCCCAGGTAATGTCCCCCGCTCGCTATATCCGAGTCTCCGAAATCAACACTTACCTGTTCTGCAAACGGGCGTGGCACCTCAGCCAGCGGGGATCCGCGTCGTTGCTGGAACCTGAACGCGCTCAGGGCGTGGTCTACCACCAAGTCCACGGTGATCGAGTCCGGTCCGCGCGCGTCGCCTCGAGCATCGCCAGAGTCTTCGCCGTCGCAGGCATGGTTCTGCTCATTGTCTTCGCTTGGCTGGCGCTGCGATGACTGGCGCCGGAGTCGTCGAGGTCCTGGCTGCTTCCGCGTTTCTCGGCTGGCGGTATTTTCGCGCTAGGGCAGGGAACAGCTCGGTTCCGGCTGGCGACATTGTATTTCAGGACACCGGGCGGATCGAGATGATCGAACCACTCGTGTCGCATTCGCTTCGGCTCACCGGTAAGCCGGACTATCTGATCCGGACAATGGAGGGCCTCATCCCGATCGAGGTCAAATCGCGGATCTGCGGCCTACGGGGAGCCTACGAGGGCGAGGTGGCGCAGGTGGCAGCGTACTGCATGCTGGTTGAAGACGTGTTCGGCGAGCCGGCGCCGTTTGGGCTTCTCCAGTTCACGGATCGGGAAGCGAAAGTGCCGTTTACAGACGGGCGGCGGGCGAAACTTTTGGCTTTGATGGCGGAGATGTGGGAGTTGGAAGGAGTCGAGGACGTAGTCCGGTCTCATGAGTCGCTGGCGCGGTGTCGGGGGTGCGGGGTCAGGGCGCAGTGTGGCGATGTAGCACCTGAATTGCTAATGGGAGCATCAGAACGGAGCGACCGAAACGAACCTGGGCAATGCCATCCTCGCCGGTCCCGCTGATTCGCGTCAAAATACTCGGCCAGACGGCGTGGGCCGGTCGCCAAGTCGGCAACGGACCCACGCAGAGTCACCGCCCCAGGGACGATGCGATCCGAACTGGGTACCACGAGTGGTGAGTTTGCTGGGCAAGCCCAATAATGGAGGCGCATATGGTGGTTGGGCTCCAGTTACAACCCACGACGTCCAGCTTGGGAAAACAGCACTACATCAGTTATCAAGGATTTAGCCATGTTAGCGATCATGTAAAAGCGTAGTTTTCTGGACAGGGGCCGGGGAGTCATTGGCGGCGGTGCGGAGTTTCAGTCGAAGGTAGTCGCAATAGCCATCCGGCAGGGATTGTTGCAGAAGTTCGGCAATGACGGGTTGGAAGTAGGCGAGGGATCGGATAGGCGGAAGGGGCGGAAGGCCCTCGGGCCGGATGCGCCGGCGCAGGGAAGCCAGCAGCAGAGCGGACTCGATGGTAGGCAACGGTACGCCATCTTCTCAGAGTTTGCGGGCCACCCATCGGTCCTGAGCGTTCGCGCGAATGGGCGTATCCGGGAGGTCGAGGTACATGGCCAGAACGGCCGCCACATAGGCCGAGTCTGCAACGGGAGTCATTTCTTCCTCCGGCGCTCGGCGGTTTCCTGCTCACTCTCCCGCTTGCGATAGCTGTCCCCCTCCACAACCGTGACATCGGCGTGATGCAAGAGCCGGTCCAGCAGCGTAACAATGCAGGTGGCGTTGGGGAAGACCTGGTTCCATTCCTTGAAGGGCCTGTTGGTGGTGAGAATGACCGGTTTGCGCTCGTAGCGGCGGTCTACGACCTCGTAGAGCAGATCGGCGGCCTTGTCGTCGAAATAAAGGTAGCCGACCTCATCAATACACAACAGGTCCGCATTGGCATAGGTGCGGAACCTGCGGCGGCGGCCTTCGGGCGTTTGGCGTTGCAGATCTTCCAGCAACGCCGGAGCGGGCCGGAACAACACCGAGTAACCGGCCAGCACGGCGGTGTAACAGATATTTTTGGCGATCAACGTTTTGCCCAAACCATTGCGGCCGACCAGCACCAGATTCCGGGCTTCGGCCAGAAAGTCCAGCGTGAGCGCCCGTTCCACGACATCGCGGTCGATCCGGGTAGGCCAGGACCAATCGAAATCCGCCATGAGTTTGAATTTTTTGATGCCGGAGTAACGGAGCCGCCGCTCCAGGCTGCGGCGCGAGCGTTCGGCGTTCTCGGTCTGCGCCAGTTGTTCGAGCACCTGGCATGGCGACCAACGCGACTGGATGGCCCGCGCCAGAAAATCGTCGAGGTCATTGGGAATGGCGCGTAAGCCCAGCTGGGCCAGTTGCGTGGCGAGGCCGTTACTGGGAGTCGTCTTCTTTGCGGTGGGCGAGTTCATCGTAGGTCTCCAAATCGTGGGGCCGGACATCAATGGTTTGCGTTTCCGGATAGCGGCTGAGATCCACCGCCGGCAGCGCCGGGGGCGGTTGGCGGCGCAACAGAAACGCGACCGAAGAAGCACGTGGCGTATCACGCTCCAGCGCTTCCCGCACCGCCCGTTGCAATGCGGCGGCTCCATATTGATCGAGCAGTTTGAGCAATTGCGCGGACTGGCGGCCAGCCGATTCGCCACTAGGAGTCTGTCGGAGATAGATTTCGTCGGCTCCGGCGGCAAAGAACATTTCCGCCTTGCCAGACTACCGCTGCACGGCCTGCTTTCGGGGTTTCCGAGAGCGCACCCCAGTTGCGTGGAACGTCAGTAAGGTAATTCCGACCAGCCTCTCAACCGCAGCCGTTGTGTCCGAGGGCTGACCGAAACCACTGCGAACGAGACGTCCCGCCAGGGCGGACTCGTCGATAGGGGTTTCGGCGTGAACGCGGGGGGAGGTGTAGCGGGGAACCAGCACAAAGCGACTTGATCGCCACACCAGTCCTCCTGGACGCAACCGCCCTTAACGCGACCACTTCTTGATCGTCAGCGATGGACGTAACTGCTTGGCCTTTTATTCGCGTTGTGCGCGTCATCGTCGTTTGGCACGAGCAGTTGGGTAGTCTATCATGAGACGATAGACAAACGAACGAGATGGCAGGGGGAAGGATGTGCCTATGCTCTATCGACGCTCGCGGGAAATTGAGCGACGGCTGGAAACAGTATTGGAGCTGATTCGCGCGGGTGAATACTCAACGCCGATGCTTGCGGAAAAGCTCGGCGTTTCCATTCCGACCGTCTCCCGTCATGTGACGGCCTTGCGGGAGCGAGGACACAACATCCGATCTGAACGGACGGCTGGCGGCTGGCGATTTGTCATCGCCAGGAAATCGAAGCGGCAGCCAGATGTCCGGCCCACGCTGGCCGAAGGGAGGATCTAGCAATGAACTACCGCACGAACCTCACGACGAGCCCGACGAGGATCACATGAACGCCGACATGTTGAAGCGGGTCGTTCGTGCCATCGCCGACGGCTCTTTGCCCGATCTGGACCGGCTCGCCGACAAGATGGTGGATGCGGAGCGCCGAACAGGCCACGCGAAACTTGCCGATCAGTTGGACGCGATTCGCAAGCAGCCCCGGAAACGTACGAACGGTCAGGGACTGAAAACCGATGCCGACCGAAGCCTCAAGGAATTACCCCTCAGCCGGAGACATGGTGAATCTCTGGCGACGCTCTTTGAGCCGGAATCACTGGAGCATTACATGGTGTTGTCGGCGGCGACAGAGGAGCGCTTTGCCCGCATTGAGGCCGAATACGCGGCAAGGGACCGGCTGGGGACCTTCGGACTCCGACCGCGAAAGACCATCCTCTTGTATGGACCGCCGGGTTGCGGAAAATCGCTTGGCGCAAAACGTCTCGCGTGGAACACCGGCCTGCCGTTGATGAAAGTGCGCTTCGACGCGCTCATATCGTCGTTCTTCGGCGAGTCGGCGACCAACCTCCGCAGCATTTTCATCGCCGCCAAAGAGCGCCCCTGCGTATTGCTCCTTGACGAATGCGATTCCATCGCACGCTCTCGGGTCAGCACCAGGGATATCGGCGAAGCATCCCGAATCGTCAATGCTCTTCTCCAGTTGATGGAGGACTATGACGCCCCAGGTCTCCTCGTCGCCACCACGAATATCGAGTCCTCGCTTGATTCGGCACTCTTCCGCCGGTTCGACGACGTGTTTCTCGTACCGCCTCCCGGCCCTGAGGAGATCGAAAGGCTTCTGCGCTCCACGCTGTCAGCCGTCAAGCTTGCCGAGCCCATCAACTGGAGACCGATTGTCGACGACCTTACCGGTTCGTCGGCAGCAATGGTTGTGAAAGCGGCCCAGGATGCCGCAAAAGCAGCCGTGCTTGTGGGCCGAAAACTCCTGACCGAATCCTGCCTCCAAAAGGCAGTCGCCGAACTGCGTAAGACCGACAATCTCGCGACGGGAGAATAACGGATGCCGGAGCTCCACAATTTCGAGCATCTGCGCTTAGTGCGCCGATTTCAGGGTCCCGCGCTGCTGCGGGGCTTCGGCGAACCATCTCCACAGACGCGAGCAAACAGAAACGCGACACAGGCGCATAGCGATACCTTGCGCAGAGCAGCACAAACGCTCACCACGACGTTGCAGGAACGCAAGACGCAACGAGTAGCGGAGCATCTCCCGGCCATTCCCAAAGACTTGCCAATCCTCCTGCAAGTGGACACCAGCTTGGAACTCGACGTCCTGCGCGATAAATTCGCGTTTGAAATCGTCGCGGAACAGGAAGAGGGATACGTCATCGTAGCGTCGGAGGACATCGAGCTTGCTCCCTTTCTGGAGATGCTCAACGGCTTTGCGGTTCAGGTTCGCGGCTCGGCAACTGTTGCCTCCGTTCACCGGCTCTTCGACGATCCAAACGAACGAATCCGTCGCATTCTCTCCGACTATTTGTTCGCGTTATGGCCAAACATCAACGACGTTGAAGTGTACTTTGTCGATATCGGCATCGCCTGCACCGGCACCCAGGAAATCCCGTCGCGAAAGAAACGAGGAAAGCGTGACAGCGACGCCGAATGGGCGAGAAAAGAACTCGACTGGTCCCAGGCACGCACGAACGCATATAACGCCTGGGACGACATCAAAGCCGAACGTGAGACGGAGATTGAAGAATTCGCCCGGTTCTACCAAGCCGAAATCCTGCATTTGATCGACGGAGCAGCGTTCGATTCCGCTGTACTTCCTGACAGCTTCACCGTCCGGCTCAAGATCGCCGGAAAGGGCCTAAAGGACTTCGTCCTAAACTATCCCTACATCTTTGAAGTGGTCGAACCAGAAGAGATCTCCCTAACACAACAGGCAGGCGAGGAGCGACCGCTGCCCGCGCCGGGAGCAGCACCGACACCGCCCGACGCCGACGCTCCGGCGGTCTGCGTCATCGACAGCGGCATACAAGAGGCACATTATCTCCTGGAGCCCGCGATTGATCAGGCCTCGTCTCACTGCTTCCTGCCGAACGCAAACGCGACCGATGTCGGAGACTTCGTGCCACCCGGAGGCCACGGTACCCGTGTCGCCGGTGCCGTGCTCTTCGGCGAAGCCATCCCACGCGACGGCACACCTCAGCTTCTGTTCTGGATTCAGAATGCCCGCGTGCTCGACGAACACAACGGCATGCCGGTCGAGATGTTCCCTCCCGAGGTGATCCGGAGAGCCGTGGAGCGATTCCACCAGGGACCCCGCCGCACCAAAATCTTCAACCATTCGATCAACGCAAACGCGTACAGCCGCACTCGATACATGTCGGCATGGGCTGCCGAAGTTGATCTGTTGTGCGCGACCTACGACGTTTTGGTCGTGCAGAGCGCAGGCAACCTCCCTATCTCTGGCGTCAATCCGTACCTCGGCGTGAAAGATCACCTTGCCGCCGGGCGTGACTATCCCGCCTATCTCTATGAGCCCTCCACCCGAATAGCCAATCCCGGCCAAAGTCTACAGGCCCTCACGGTTGGCTCGATTGGCTACGGTGCCTTTGAGGCCGGTGACTGGCGGACCTTTGCGACCGAAGCGGGAAGTCCATCAGCGTTTTCGCGATCGGGGCCGGGCATCTGGGATGTTATCAAACCGGAGGTCGTTGAATATGGCGGCGACGACATACGAACCACCAATGTACCAGCGGATGTCCAGGCGGGCGGACGGATCGCCGCCGCATGCCCCGAACTCGTTCGCTCGACCATGTTCCCTCCAGGTCCCGCATTTGCTCGGGACGAAACCGGAACCTCTTTCGCCGCACCAAAGGTTGCTCGAATTGCGGCGCAGCTGCAACGGCTATTGCCCGATGAGCCTGCACTCCTCTATCGCGCACTGGTCGTGCAATCCGCCCGCTGGCCAGCATGGGCGGAAGCGTACCTGGCCGAGCTACGCCAGCTCGACTTCCGAAACGACCAAGCGCGACGGCAGCAGCTCATTGGCGAGGTATCCCAAATTATTCGCTGCATAGGATACGGCATCCCAGATGAACTGCGGGCAACGGCCAACACCGACCATCGAACCACATTCATAACGAGTGACGAGACGCCGATCCGTGCGCGGGAGTGTCACATCCACCAGATTCCCATACCGACAGCATTACGCAGCCAAGCCGACGAGTTCGATATCCGTATCGAGGTCGCGCTGTCCTATGTCGCACAACCCAGGCGCACGCGACGCCACCTTCGGCGCTACCTGTCAACGTGGGTGGACTGGAAAAGCAGCAAACTCGGAGAAGGCCTCGCCGATTTCCGCTCACGGGCATTGAAGGACACCGAGAGTGATACCGACCCGCTCCCCGGATCAACACTACCGTGGATTCTTAACGAAACGTCCAACTGGGGACTCATCCGAGAAACCAAGCGGAACAACGGCACCGTCCAGAAAGACTGGGCTGTCGTGAAATCCAACACGCTCCCAGATCACTTTTGCATCGCAGTCGTCGGTCATCCAGGCTGGAGTCACGATCCGGACTCAGCAGCGCGCTATGCGCTCGCGGTGACGCTGGAGATTCTGGGCCAAGAAATTGCGGCTCTGGTGCAAATTGGGAGTTGCGACGATTTCGGTCGCGGTCGTTGTGTTGATCCAGATACTGATCAGGCGGCCAACGCGGCTTGCCAGATCTCCTGAGGCATCGCTCGGCGCCCACCCAACTTG
>Ga0163151_10004659_pt1 | contig 18190 bp, 15 predicted proteins | sample OliLakLV19MP5IB2_FD_145596 | JGI IMG/M metagenome (GOLD analysis project Ga0163151, IMG submission 145596) | Freshwater microbial mat bacterial communities from Lake Vanda, McMurdo Dry Valleys, Antarctica - Oligotrophic Lake LV.19.MP5.IB-2 | ecosystem: Environmental > Aquatic > Freshwater >... | reverse complement strand
ATTTCGACTTGCCTGCTCACTCACAGTTTCGGGTACATGTGCAAAGAGATCTCCAGCAGATTTCCCCCGGATCTTTGCGGGCGGTGCCGGCATGGTTCGGGAGGACCCACCAGGATCGGCCCAATCAATCGGTGAACTATCAGTTGATGAATGCCCCGCGCCACTACTACCAGCTCCAGCCGTTGGCAAGGGAATTCCAGCCGCGGAATTGGTCCGACTTGCGGCCCAAGCCTGGGCATTCAATCTGGCACTATCTTCGCTTTTAGACTGCGGGACTCGAGGGGACGGCGATGCTGTTATCGGGTTTGCGATATCGTGAGAACGCGAACTAAACCCTGGAGATTCCATTCCAATATCCGCACCGTCAGAAACACCCCCAATGAGGGCGCCCGAGGCACTCTGCCCAGAGAGACTTAACGAGATCGCACCTGGCAACTCAATCCCAAGCGCCTTTGCAAACGCGCGTATCATCTCCTGCGAGGAATTAAATCGGTGTTCGCGCTTTAGGGATAGAGCTCTCTCAAATTCAGCCTCAAGTGCAAGGGGTAGATCGCTAGCTACGGCAGAAAGTGCAACATGCCGTCCCTTCACTAAACTACTTATTACGGTATTGAAATCATCCCCAGGAAATGGCCTAGATCCCGCCAAGAGTTCAAACGCAACTACTGCAAGACTAAAGATATCTGAGCGGCGATCAAGGCGCTGGTTCTGAATCTGTTCCGGTGACATATAACTTGGAGTTCCAACAACGGCCTCGGATTTGACACCCTCCCAAGCATCGTAGCCGTGATTCATACTTGCCACGCCAAAATCCAGAACGAAGATATGATCAGATCGATCAACTAGAATATTACTCGGCTTAACATCGCGGTGAATTACCCCCTTGCCGTGAGCATAGTCCAGAGCGGAGGCAACCTGCGCTAGATAGCTGATCACCAACCCGGGGGCTAGTCTTCGATAACGTTTTAAGAGGCTATCAAGACTTGCTCCGTCAACATAATCCATGACGATGTACGGCACGTTACCTTGGCAATTAACCTCAAAGATCGTCACAATATTCGCGTGGCGCAGGTTACCGGCAGATCGCGCTTCATTACGAAAGCGCTCGAGCGCACTCTCTGTGCTACCACCGCGCGAGAGATCGAGTTTGCGAAGTGTTTTAACTGCAACTAATCTTCCAATCTCTGGATCCCGACCACGGTACACGACCCCCATCGCCCCTTTACCAAGGATGCCAAGGATCTCGTACTTGCCGAGCGAACTGTATTCGATTCTTGGTTCGTTCACGGTACCAATCACTCCATATAATTCAATATCGGGGGCCCCCTATCATAACCGGTGCTGAGTACTTCTTGAAAGAGCGCAAATCATCGCGAAACATGCAGATGTTGTGCCATGATAGCACCGGGGATCGGGCCCAGAACCCTATGACAATTGCGAGTACTTTGCAGAACCAGTAAGCCATTCCCTTGTTTTGGAGACCGTGAAAACCTTAGAGTAATGACCTTATGAAAAACCCAATCCCCAGACCAATTGAGTTCCGCCGTCAGGGAGAACAGGGGCTTGCCATAACCTGGGCCAAGCGCACTGATGAATTAAGCGAGCCTCAAATTATCAGTAGCTCAGTATTGCGATCTGAATGCCCATGCGCTGGGTGCCGCGAGCAGCGCGGAGATCAGTCGCATGCCAAACCGCTCACCACTCCGGTAACGTCAAAACCCTCAATGTTAAAGATCGTTACCAGCTCCAGTAACGAAGAGCAGCGTTTATTACGAATCTGGCCAATCGGAAACTACGCCCTCGGGATCGAATGGGGCGACGGTCATAACACCGGAATTTATACGTATGAGCTATTGGCGAGACTTGGGGAAGACTTTGGCAGTTCTGCGCCCAGAGTTTAACTCAAAAACCCGGGAACAGTCCCCCCAGTAATCTGTGACAAGCTGCGTCCCAAGAAACTAACAACCTGGGATGCATATGGAATATCAAAGCCGAGCTTAAATATTCTCGAGATTAACTGTAGCGCGATCATGGCCAGGAAAACCTTCACAATTAGCTTCGCAACCCAGACGATGTTGTCCCAAAAGCTCTCCATACACGCCACCACATAAAGGCAGAAAAAAAAGGCAGAAAAAAAAGGCAGAAAAAAAAGGCAGAAAAAAAAGGCAGAAAAAAAAGGCACTGCTTCGATTAGGAAACAGTGCCCTTAACCGATCAAGCTCTCGGCGATTACAATACCGCAGCCTTGAAAGCCTTAGCTGGTGTAAAGCGAACGCGCTTACGGGCTGGGATATGTATCGACTCGCCGGTCGATGGGTTACGGCCCATACGAGGCTTAGTCTGACGAACATATAACTTGCCAAGTCCCATCAATGGAACCTTGTAGCCACGACGCAATGAATCACGTAGAAAGTGCGCAATGTCCTCACATAGCTCCTTGGCATGTGAGCGCTTGCCCAAACCACAGAACCCTCGAATGTTCTCGAAGAACTCCGACTGGGTGTAGCTTGTGCTATTCTTTGGGCTGCTTGCCTTACGTGCCTTAGCAGTTGGAGCAGAGGCTGCCTTCGCGGTGATCTTTGTCTTGCTGCTGCTGGACTTTGAAGCAGACTTCGAAGCGGTCTTCTTAGCAGGCTTCTTTGACGACTTTTTAGCCATAGAATTAATTCCTCAAAAATATAAATACCAAAAACTATCTAATCCTCCACAAACTAGTCTATATCGACCGCCCTAAAAAGCCTCAAAAACGGCTATTTATCGAGCTTTTCGATTCACTCGCTGCGGAACGAGATGATAATAGAGACAAAATCGCCCATAAATCAATGATAAATCTGCATGCTAATAAAGAATGATCAATTAGATCTCTTTCGCGATTGTGGTAGATCCTCTATTGAGTAATGAGCCATAATTGGCAGTTAATAGGGGTTTTGGAGTGCGCCGATATTATTCACACTGGGTGCTGCTATCTCTTATCGCAGGCGCGCAGGCGTTCTATGGTCAGTCAGCAACAGCACAACCAATAGCACTGCAACCAACACCGCTACCACTGGTAACGATTGAAGAATCTAGGGATTTTCGCTCAGTTCCATCGAAGGATCCGCGCATATTACTTGTTTTAGCTTCGACAGTGGGCCCATTTCCGACCTTCAATGTTATTCGCCAGCCGGGAAATTTAACACTTCGCCAAGATCGCCTTGCGCAGGATACACTAACTAGCTACCGCGAAAGTGGTTTCATTGACGTCAGGTTGGTTTCCAGCCCGTCTCTGCTTCAGACACAGGAAGATCATTCGTGGGAGGTAATGGAGTTGGCTTACTCTCATGGCGGCAAGTCTTATACGGCACAGATAGGCTATCTGAACCTGAACTCCGAGCATCTGATTGCAACAATGATTGGTCAGGCGGAGAACGTAGTGGTCGATCGCACAAAATGGCGCCAGGTCTTACGCTCAATTTCAGTTCATGGAGCATCTGGTGTTGGCCGCGACGCTCCGCGTAGCAATGCGCCGATAATCGTAGGAATTACCCTTTCGTTAGCTCTGGGACTTGGGATCTTGGCGCTCTTCTGGAATCGAACGTCTAGAAAAGCTTAGCGAAACACTTACTCTATAGCGATTTTGTAACCGTTCACGGGAGTAGTAAAAGCGTCGCAAACTATAGCGATTATCAAAAGTCGGTGCCAATAAAATTGGCAAGCCTTTTGGTAACCGTTCACGGGGGGTGGTAAATTTGCAGGAATTTAGTTAATTATTTTCGTTGTTTTGCATTTCAAGACCTGTTTCCCTTTCTTGTCGCCCCTAAACGGGGCATTTTTTGTGAACGGTTACTTGTTGTCCCTCCGGGGGCCGCTTCCAGCGGATAAAAATGCACCCAATTTATTAGTTTGCGATGATTCTTGCACCCCCCGTGAACGCTTACGCCTTTTGATATTAATCGCTATAGGTTGTTGATTTGATTCGCTTCCAGCGAATCTATAGCGGTTTGCAAACGCTATTATAGCGCTCGCGACTTTTCAGACCGCCATATTCCATACATCTGTCAGATCAGGTTGTGACTAATACAGCTTAGGGTTCAGCCCTCCAATCCCTTTTCAACTACCTTTCCCGTTCCCGCTGCAACCTGGATCACTCGTTGACCGATCAGCTCTACACATGAAAGACAGTTGCCATATACAACTCCAGTATCAATTCCGATCTTATACGGTAAGTGCACCAGCACATCCTCGTAGGGCGTATGCCCAAAGATAATCGTCTTACCAAAGTGGTGCAGATTATGGATAAACTCATCGCGAATCCAGTATAGGTCCTCGTCAAGCTGTGCTCGTAGATCGCGAAGCGGATTGAGCCCGGCGTGAGCGAATACAAAATTCTGAATGATTACATAGCGCTCTAAGCTCTGCAGAAATTCAACATGTTCCTTTGGAATAAGATCAACCGCCTGTTCGGAGTGCATTCCAGCAGTAATGCCGTAGCTGTCTAAGGTCGATTGGCCGCCATTCTGAATATAGACCTCACCATCGCGACCGCCAAGTTCAAGGTAGCCCAACAACATGCTTTCGTGGTTTCCCTTTAAAAATATCGTCCTTGGGAACTCATGCTTAAACTCCACAAGTTGATCAAGCGTCTCACGAACCGCAGTTCCACGATCAATATAATCTCCGATGAAGACAACTAGATCTTGAGAATTTAATCCCTCGCTTCCCTTGAGGCGTTCTATCAACACCCTCAGCTCCGACGAACAGCCATGCACATCACCAACTGCGTATAGTCGCGCAGGCATATCGAAAAGTTCACGGAGATCTCCAGACCCCATACTACCTAACCATCTCCCAACTTAAGCACTGCCAAAAACGCCTCCTGAGGGATTGAAACGCTGCCGATCTGCTTCATGCGCTTCTTGCCCTCCTTCTGTTTCTCAAGCAGCTTACGTTTACGTGAGATATCTCCGCCATAACATTTAGCAGTTACATTCTTACGCAACGCCTTAACAGTGGAGCGAGCGATAATCTTAGCCCCGATCGCCGCCTGAATTGCGATATCAAACATCTGCCGATCAATCAGCTCCTTGAGCTTCTCAACCAGCTCACGTCCCTTATAAAATGCTCGACTCTCGTGAACGATAATACTTAATGCATCAACGTTCTCGCTGTTTAACTTAATATCAAGACGTACTAGATCAGCCTGTTCATAATTCTTAAACTCATAGTCAAACGAGGCATATCCACGGGTCATAGATTTTAAGCGATCATGAAAATCAAGAACTATCTCGTTAAGCGGCAGCGCATATATAATTACCGCCCGGTCGCCGTGAATCGCCAAGCTCTCCTGACGGCCCCGTTTGTCCTCACACAATTTGAGCACATTTCCGACGTACTCTGCGGGACAGTGAACGGTTGCTGTCACCATCGGTTCCTCAATGTGGTTGATCAACGCCACCGACGGCATCTTGTTCGGACTATCTATCGTCACCACCTCGCCTGAGAGCATCACAACCCTGAATACTACCGTGGGTGCGGTAGTTATAAGATTCAGGTTAAACTCTCGCTCTAAACGCTCCTGGATGATCTCCATATGCAGGAGCCCCAGATATCCGCAACGAAATCCAAACCCCAGCGCAATAGAGGTTTCAGCCTCATAGCTAAAGGATGAATCGTTTAGACTCAGCTTCTCCAGCGACGATCGCAACTCGTCATATTGATCAGCATCAACCGGATATAGCCCCCCAAACACCATCGGCTTAACGAGCTTAAATCCAGCTAGCGCTTCAACTGCAGAATCGACACTCGTAACCGTGTCGCCGATCTTAATATCATGAATATTCTTAATTGAGGCGGAAAAGTACCCAGCCTCACCGCTCGCTAAATACGGAACCTCTTGAGCATGCGGATTAAAAACGCCCAGCTTGTAGATCTCAAACTCATTGGCTGTGCTGATAAACTTAATCTTATCGCCGGGACGTATTAACCCATCAACAACTCGAACCTGGGTGATTACTCCAAGGTAAGGATCAAACCATGAGTCGTAAACTAGGGCGCGCAGCGGCTTATCAATTGAGCCGCGAGTAGGGGGCGGAATCTTGGTTACGATTGCTTCAAGCACCTGATCGACGTTCAACCCCGTCTTGGCACTAATCTGTAGGGCATCGCTAGCATCCAGGCCAATAATCTCTTCAATCTCACGACACACCCGATCAGAGTCTGCGTTTGGCAGGTCAACCTTATTCAGGACCGGCACAATCTCTAATCCACCATCGATGGCCAGATAAACGTTAGCCAAGGTCTGGGCCTCGACACCCTGAGCTGCATCAACAACCAGTAGTGCGCCTTCGCACGCAGCCAGACTTCGCGAAACTTCATAATTGAAATCAACATGCCCGGGAGTATCGATCAGATTAAAATGATATGTTTCGCCATCCTTCGCCGTATACTTCAACCTAACGGTCTGGGCCTTGATCGTTATTCCGCGTTCACGCTCCAGATCCATCTTGTCAAGAAATTGGCTCTGCATCTCGCGCTTTTCAAGCGCGCTGGTTAACTCAAGGATGCGATCGGCCAATGTGGATTTGCCATGATCGATGTGCGCAATAATACTGAAGTTACGAATCTTACTTGGATTATAATCTGCCAGTTGGCCAACAAAACGCTCGGATGACATCTGGATCTCTTATATATTAACTACTGAAAACTATCTGGCAGAACTCTTGATTTTAAACCACACCGCCGTCCGCGCTAGCCCATCGGCAAGACCAACTTGCGGTTCCCAGCCCAGGTCTGCGAAGGCACGACCTGGATCGATACAGCTACGTTGTTGCTCACCACCCTTGACTGGACCATGTGGCGCATCGACCGGCATTTCTAATCCTGCCGCGATAGCAGAATACACCTGGTTTACAGAAACCTCTCGCGCCGTGCCGATATTAAAAACTCCCTCTGTGCGCTTCGTGGCCGCAGCCAATACCGCTCGCGCAACATCCTCAACGTAAATAAAGTCCCGAGTCTGCTCGCCAGTGCCATTTATTGTTGGAAGCTCACCACGCAGCAATCGCTCACAGAAGATCGCCACTACTCCAGCTTCACCGTGCGGATTCTGTCGCGGACCGTAAACATTTGAGAGTCGCAGTGCACAGTAGGTCAATCCAAACTGCCGCGACCAAAGCTCCAGGTACATCTCGCCCACGCGCTTGGCCAAGCCGTAAACACTTTCAGGGCGGATCGGATGATCCTCAGTCGCTGGAAATGCCTCCTGCTCCCCGTAGATCGCCCCCCCGGTTGAGATAAAAACGATATGCGGCAACCTGCCGCCAGACTGCTTACAATCGTTAGCTGCTTGAAGAATATTGACCACCCCACCAACGTTAACCGCAGTATCAAATCCGGGATCCTCCATACTAACACGCACCGAGATCTGCGCCGCCATATGTACAATAACGTCTGGCTGTGTCTTCCTAATAGCCACTCGCGCTTCTGGCAATCGCACATCGAGCTCGTGCAGAGTAACCCCGATCGGCAGATTCTCGCGCAATCCAGACGATAGGTCATCAATCACCGTAACCGAGTGTCCCTTTTCTATGAGTTGATCGACTACATGCGAGCCAATAAAACCGGCACCGCCTGTGACGAGAATCTTCGCCATATTTCTACTTCAGAATTTTGTAACTGGTCAGCATGTTTTAACGAATTAACCTAATTTGGTGATTATCCTAGATGTTTACGCCTTGTTTAACTTTCAGAGCTTTCTTGTCAGCCCCTGGTCGGGGCAGTCAGTTTTTGACCAGTTACTTGTTGTCCCTCCGGGGGCGCCTTCGGCGAATATAAAGGCACCCAATCTGTAATTTTGTGACGATTTTTGCACCCCCCTGTGAACGCTTATATTTTTTTAGTGCTGACCAGTTACAGAATTTTTACTTCAGAGCTTTCAACCGATGTTCGAAATCCTTGATTGTGCGCAGCAATCCATCCTTGACATCCACCACCGGCCGCCAGTTTAATCTAGACTCAGCCAAAGATGTATCTGGTTTACGCCGCGTTGGATCATCCTGTGGAAGTGGCTGGTAGATTAGTTTGGATTTTGAACCGACAAGAGCGATAATCTGGTCGGCAAGCTGTTTAATCGTCAATTCATGCGAACTACCTAAATTAACCGGACCATAGAATTCGTCGGTATCCATCGTAGAGATCAATCCATGCACCAGGTCATCTACAAAACAGAAACAGCGCGTCTGTTCGCCCTGACCGTAAATTGTAATCGACTCGCCTTTTAATGCTTGGACGATAAAGTTTGAAACTACCCGACCGTCATCAAACAACATCCGCGGGCCATAGGTGTTAAAGATCCTGACGATCTTCGCCTCGACCCCGCGCCCCTGGTGGGCATTCTGTTGACGATAGTTAATCGTCAAGGTCTCGGCGATTCGCTTACCCTCATCATAACAGCTACGCGGCCCAATCGGATTCACATTGCCCCAGTAACTTTCCCGCTGTGGGTGTTCCTGCGGGTCGCCGTAAACCTCCGAGGTTGAGGCCAAAAGGAATTTGGCTCCAACTCGCTTACACACACCGAGCATATTAATAGTACCCAGAACATTCGTCTTAACAGTCTTTACGGGATTCATCTGGTAGTGCACCGGCGATGCAGGACAAGCCAGATGATAGACCTGGTCGCACTCAACCAAGATCGGCTCAATCACATCGTGGCGCACGAACTCAAAGTTTGGATTATTATGGTGCTGAATGAAGTTAGCCTTGGTTCCGGTGAATAGGTTATCAATCGAAACGACCTCATCTCCACGTGCAAGCAATACATCACACAGATGCGATCCGATAAATCCCGCTCCACCAGAAACTACAATTCGTGCCATATTGTCCCTAGCTCAAATCATTACTTTACTACAGGCCGTCCGATCGAATAATAGGTGAAGCCCTCACGCTTCATGTCCCCCATATTAAAGATATTGCGACCATCAAAGATCACCGGGACCTTGAGCTTCTCACGAATGCGCTTGAAATTCGGCTGCCTGAAAGCATTCCACTCGGTGCAAACGATCAAGGCATCTGCCGAATCAATCGCGTCGTAGTTATTCTCGCAGAACGTTAGTCCGGCACGTTCACCGATCCGCTCCTTAAAGCTAGCGACGGCTTCTGGATCAAAGGCGCGCACGTTTGCGCCCGCTTTTAACAGCTCCTCAATAATCGTCAACGCCGGAGCCTCACGGGTATCGTCAGTCTTTGGTTTAAATGCCAAGCCCCAGATGCCAAACGTGCGCCCCTTTAACTTATCAGCTCCGTAATGTGATCTAATCTTATGAACCATAACCATCTTCTGATTGTGGTTAACGTCCTCAACAGATGCTGCGATCTGTAGCTCGCGACCGTGATCCTTTGCCGTTCGCACTAATGCCTGAACATCCTTTGGAAAACACGATCCGCCATAGCCAATACCTGGGAATAGAAAACTCATCCCGATGCGTGAATCGGTCCCCATACCTATACGCACCGAGTCAACGTCAGCCCCTACAATCTCACACAGATTCGCTATCTCGTTCATAAACGAGACACGTGTCGCCAACATCGTGTTCGCAGCGTACTTTGTCATCTCGGCGCTAGGCACATCCATCACCAAGATCGGATTGTTAGTGCGAACAAACGGCGCATAAAGCTGACGCATAACCTGTCCAGCGTGTTCTGAGGCCACCCCAACGACAACGCGGTCTGGCTTCATGAAATCATCAACAGCTGCACCCTCTTTCAAGAATTCCGGATTACTTACAACGTCAAAAGAGTGTTTGGTCAGCGCCGCGATAGCCTCGCGTACCTTGTTGGCAGTACCTACTGGAACCGTCGACTTATCAACAACAACCTTATGACCATTCATAAACTGCCCAATTCCGCGAGCAACTGCCAAAACATGGGTCAAGTCGGCCGAGCCATCTTCATCCTGCGGCGTTCCGACAGCGATGAAGATCATCTCGGAATTTTCCACGCCCTCTTGAAGTGAAGTCGTAAACGTCAAGCGCCCAGACTGTGCATTGCGCGAGACCAAATCCTCAAGCCCAGGTTCATAAATTGGGATCTCTCCGCGGCGCAACGCCTCAACCTTCTTGGCATTCACATCCACACAGATCACATAATTGCCAGTTTCGGCAAAACACGCCCCGGCGACCAATCCAACGTATCCAGTTCCAACGACTGTGATATTCATGCGCTTGCGATGCTCCTAGCAGAATTAATGATAATAAATAGGTAACTGGTCACCAAGAGTTTTTACTAATTTTACTAATTCGCACATTTTATAATGACATTCCACTCTTCGCTAACCTGGGATCCTTTCTTGTCAGCCCCTAATCGGGGCAGCCTTTTTTGTGACCAGTTACTTGTTGTCACCCCCGATTTGCTCCGCAAATCGACCCCTGAGGGGTGGTTGTTGCTTGCCGGTTCTGTTTTGCTTACTGACTAGTTACATAAATAGTACAAACAGTCGGTCTTGGGTATCGGCGCTCTGACTATATATATATGCCGACCAGAAGGCAAAATGGTGAGTGGTATTGGGGGCCTTAGGGGTTCCAGCTCGTGGCACTATTCTGTAAGTTTTGGGGAGAGACGGTGGATACTCGGATTTGCCCAATGGGCGTCCGACAATGAGCACTAAAGTCACAAAATGTGACTTTGGAAGTGGGCGGTGCTACCGGGTTGATAGCAAGATTGGAACATTCGACTATACATCGTCGCCCTTTTGGGGATCGCCCAGCAGGTAATCCACCACGCCTTTAAGTACACCTTGATCTCCAAATACCGCGCGTAGAACAACGCCGCGTGATTCAACGACTCGTCGTAACCACCTTGAAGAAATTAGAAGCAGTGATGCAAAAAGGAACGCGTTGAGTGCGCGAACAGATATGAGTATGAGCAGATAAATGAATGATTTTGCCTGTACTTCATGAAGCTTAAACAGAAAGCTTGGGATAGAGAGGGGGAAGTTGAGTTATCAACACGACCCCTAAGCGAAAACCGTCTAGGCTTCTAATCCCTTCAGCGTGGCTCATGAGCGCTATAAGGTCTCCGGTAAGAGCCAGTATGGTAGCAGCAATCGTAAGAAATATTAGATCTGATCTGGCCATCCGGCTATGCAGGAGATATCTCCCTAGCAGGTATGCCCCGATTCCAAATGTAAGACTAGCAACTGGTAGCCACCACAACCCATCAAAAGTTACCACCCAGACCGCTTCATAGCGGTGTAGATTGAAGAGGCCTAACGGAAACGTAAGAGTGAGCGAGAGCAGAAGAAAGATACTATTGAATATGTTTGGCAATCCTTCACCTTTGTGGGTGAGAAATATCTGCACGAAGGGGAGTAAGAACCCAACAATCATGTAAAGTGGTACGGCAAGTGCAAAATGAAATAGTGATAGCGCTAGCGGTATTCGAAGCCAACGAGGTAGCGGATGAGGGTTCGGATTTGTCCCTGTATTATTCTTAAATTCACTATCTGAAGTTGTAATCCCACGCAAAACTGTTAGGACCCGATCTAGTGTTTGCTCGGGAGACATATGTGCAATTGAGTTTTGCTCTAGAACAGCATCCACCTTTGTCAGTGTGGAGCAGATTTCAAACAATCTAGCATGAGCCGTGGCAGCATCTACTAAATTGATTGGCCTGGGATGTGTGGCTCCTACAAGAAGCTGACAAGCTGATATCGCATTGACTTCATGAAGCTTTAGCGCCGCTCGCGTTGCCTTGGTCACAGAAATAGCTTTCCCTCCTGATGCAAAATCAAGTTCAGAGATCACGCTTTCAATTTCTGCAAATATGCGGCTCAACTGCTTAGCGGTAGCAAGCGCCTCAGCGATTACAGAGTTATGCGGTGTAGTTATAAAGCTCTGAATTATCTGATCTATTGCATGTGCGCCCATATCGATTCCACCATACTAACACATTTGTTGACATTTGTATACATTTGCACTACAATTGTTATTGTTGCGAGTTGCTAAGTTATTATAGGCATCATGGAGAAGTCTCTTGTCATTAGTGTTCGATTGTCACCCGCTGAGGTTGAGTATCTGGCGTCTTCCTCAGAATTTGAGGGCGCCACTTTAAGTGAAAAAGTTAGAACTCTCATCTCCCGATCTAAAAGATCTGAGCGGGCTGTAGAGAACTATGCCCTGCTGCGCGAACTTACAGACGAGCAGTGTCGACCAACTATACGCGAGGTGCAACAGCTCGAATTCGAATACAACCTGCGTTCAGAACTGATATCAATGGTGATTGGATGGCTCCCAGAGTTTTTGGCGTATTTCCTTTCGTTTCGTGCCTTAAGGATTACCGCTGGAACAGAGAATAATCATACTGACTCCGACAATCTGCTACGCTTCGAAGAGGGAGTTAGTGAACGGATTCTTTCTCTGGTGTACGGTGTTCTTCGCCTTGGGGCTGCTCACCACGCACCTATGTATTCAAAACGCAAGGTACGCGATCTGCATTTGATTGAACTTTGTGAACAGATTTTACGATCAGAGGAGAATAAAAATGAGTGATACATTGGCGAATCGCGTTGGACGCCTTGTGGGTGGTGGAGTGCATGCACTTCTTGATGCGATGGAACGCGCTGCGCCCGAAGCAGTGATGGCCCAAGCAATTCGAGAGGTGGATTCCGTCGTTGACGAAGTTCGAACTGAGCTTGCCAAGTCAATTACAGAGCGTCATATGGCCGTCAAAAGGCTTGCAGAAGAGAACCGTCGCTTTGAAGAACTCGCACAAAACGCCGAGTTGGCGATCACCAAGGGCGAGGATGAACTTGCGGAGGTGGCGGTGGGAAGACAGCTGGATATTGAGGCACAGCTGCCTGTCATTGAGCAGCGAATTCAAGAATGCACCGTACGACAGCAAGAGCTTGAGAGTTTCATTCTTGCGCTTCAGGCTAGACGTCGGGAGATGGACGAGGAGCTCCGTACGATTGTCGCGACTCGTAAAGAGGCAGAAAATCAAGCCGCTCAAACTTCTTGTGCCCAAGTCGAAATTGGTGTGCATAAAAAGGCGGAGCGAGCGGCCAGCGCATTTGAGCGTGCACGTGAGAACGTTGCCGGAGTATCGGTCGGCACAGGGTCTCCTGTACCACAGGATGCAAAAAAGCTCCGCGAACTAGATAATCTTGCCAGACAAAACCGTATTCAGGAACGGCTAGCGGCTGTGAAAGCGAAGATCACAAAGTAGCTCTCCCTTGAGATTTTGCGACTTTCAAATCAATCAATTCGGCATGGACTTTTGAATAGCATTATCCTAGATTCCGCAGTAGAATCGTAGCGAGAAGGACGAGATGGTTGATTATATTGACGGGCTTCGACGAAATTGGAACGGAACCCTAGCACCGCTAGGGTTTGCGTGCCAATTTCGTCGAAAACCTCAAAAGTATCAGGCACCTCGACCTTCTCGCTACGATTCAACTGCGGAATCTAGGTTAAATAGAGTAGATCCAAGGCAGCGGAATTCGCCGCTGCCTTGGATCTACTCTATTCAATGTCGAATTCATCTTCTCCAGCTTTTCTGTGTGCAAGGTCAGTGCTTTTTTGCAGGCGTGTTGCCAAGGCTGCAACCTGTGCGCCTGTTGCTCCTTGAGCCAGAGTTGGGTCTACAGGAAGTACGCCCCAACCACCGTTTTTTTCAATTACACGGTAATCAGCCAGTGCAGCCCGTACTCGCTGATACTGTTTGTGGTTGGGAAACTTCTTGCGAATCGCTTGGCCGATCTCTGGTTCTATGAGAATCGATCTAATCGCCGTACCCAATTCCGGTCTTTCCGGCCGCACTTCAGCAAAAAGCTTTGCATCAATTTCGTGAGCCTCTATAGCGATTATCAAAAGTCGGTGCCAATAAAATTGGCAAGCCTTTTGAACTTAATCGCTATAGGTTGTTGTTTTGATTCGCTTTCGCGAATCTATAGCGGTTTGCAAAAGCTATTATATCGCTCGCGACTTTTGCAAACCGCTATATATAAAATTACCCACCCCCCCGTGAACGGTTATCAAAAGGCTTGCCAATTTTATTGGCACCGACTTTTGATAATCGCTATTGCTCACAATCTAGAACGGCTAGATCGGCGCCCCAAACGAGAACATCGTGACCACGGAATCCTCCCCTGGCTGGCGGTCGACGGGGTAGCCGAACTCGACCCTGATCGGTCCCAACGGCGAGGTCCAGCGGATTCCGTATCCCCAGGCCAACCTAAGTTCACTAATCTCCATTGACACGTTGTCGTCAAATGCCTGTCCTGCATCATAGAATACGACTCCGCGCAGGCCTGCTGAGTTTACAATTGGAAAGATCAGCTCCAAATTATTGACGGCCTCTTTACTTCCACCGTACTCGTTTCCGTTAATATCCTGCGGACCCAAGGTGCGATTCTTATATCCACGAACTGAGTTGATTCCTCCAGGGAAAAATCTCCGAAAGAGCGGAAATGGGTCGTCATCCATACTCTCTCCATAAGCAACCGAGGTGCGCCACGAAAACACTAGGTCTCCACGAGCACTCTTAATCAATGGGGTGTACCATTGATTTCTTGCCTCAAGAAGAAAGAAATTTTCGCTTCCGCCGGCACCAGCAAGCTCAATTCCCACACTTTGGCGCGAGCCACTGCTCGGATTTAGGGGGTTATTAATCGTATTACGAGTGATCCGCGGCGTAATACTAGAAGAGGTCGAGGTTCCCTTAGAGTTGATAACCAAAGGTGCTGCATCCTCCGGGTCTACGTCCGAGATATCGATATCCAGATACTCATATTTTACTGAAGCCGAGATATCCTCGAATCGCTCGCCAAAGATCCGCTCAAGTGGATAACCTAGCAGCGTCGACGCACCGGTTAGCGCACGATCGAAATCCTGGAACTCCCGGTCAGTTCGCAAGAGATCCATGCCCCATGAAACATAGGTATCGTAAATTCTAGGATTGGTAAGCGAGAGGATGTAGTTTTTAACCTCCGTTCCCTGGTCAACGTTGAGGGTTAGCTTGAGGCCTTCTCCCCATAGATTATCCTCTGAGAGTCGTGCGTTAAAGAGCGCACCGTCCGAGCTCGAATACCCCACGCCAGCCGAGAAGCTACCGGTAGAGCCCTCGCGGACATTGACATCTAGATCAACAGCATCAGCTACCTGAGATGGTGCCGTGGTAATCGTTGCCTCTTCAAAATACCCCAAGCGATTCAGCAATGCCTGACTGCGCTTAACTTTGCTGCCGGAATACATCTCCTGTTCACTGATCGTTAACTCACGACGGATAATCCGATCATAGGTCTTGGAGTTACCCGAGATATTAATTCGGTCTACCTTAACGACCTTGCCCTTGCTGACAACAAAATTCAGATTTACCCGCTTGGTCTCACGTTGAATATCGGTATCGGGAACGACGTTAGCAAAGGCATACCCGATATCAGTAAACTTCTCGCTGATCTTAAAGGAATCCTCGCGCAGAGCCGAGGCACTAAAAATCTCTCCTGATTCGATCTCAATTCCATCTAGGGTTGTATCAACGCTTCCGTCAATTAGATCGCCTGATGCGGCTATTGTGCCGATCTCATACTGCGGTCCCTCAACAACATTAAATGAGACCAGTAGTCCGTCCGATTTTTTCTCAATCAATGCATCGCTAACTGTGCCATCAACATAACCATGATCCAATAGGAATTGGCGAACCAACTGTTTGTCGTTCTGCAACATATCGTTGCTTAACCGCCCAGTACCCATGATCCAGGAGCTCCACCACTTATAACGCTTTGTCTGGATCGTAGACAAAAGATCGTCCTCGTCAACTTCACTTAGTCCGGTTATGGATACCTTGTTGATTCGGTAGCGTTCACCCTCAACCACATTAAAGGTTACATCAACCTGATTTTCTCCGACTGGGGTGACTGAAGCCTCAACTGTTGCGTCATAAAACCCCTGAGACTGGTAGTAAGCAACTGCGTTGGCGATAATTCCATCGAGCCTACCGCGATCAAGAAACCGTTTGCCGGTAAACTGAAGAACATCAGAGAGATCGGACTCTGTAACCTCCTTATTGCCCCGAATGAAGATCTTACGGACGATAGGTTTCTCAGCCAGTACGTACTTCAATACCACGGTGCCATCAGACTGGCTCACAACAGACACACTCACTTGATCAAAAAAGCCTGAGTTGTATAGCGTCTTAATATCTGTGCTGATCATCTCTCGGGTAACTTTACCCTTAGCATTTTTGATCTGAACCCGAATCGCTGCGACATCTACCTGACGACTACCTTCAATTATTAAATCGTCGACGACAAATGATTCGCCAAATGCCAACTCGCCAAATAATAAAGGGCTGACGAGTATCAAAAAGACACCAACCAAAAAGAGACCGCAAAGTAGCGAAAACTTTCTTGCAAGCTGCTCTATCATAACGCCCTTTTCCTTCCCCGAACCTCTAGCTACTCGGCCGTTAATCGACCCCCAACGCCCATCTCTAACACACTACTCATTGACGAGGCCAACTCACGGCTATGTGTCACCACTACTAATACATTATTAAGCTCCCGGTGCAGCTCTAGTACCAGAGATTGAACACTCATCGCTGAATCAAGATCAAGATTCCCGGTCGGCTCGTCGGCTAAGATGACCCGTGGATTAATTACTACGGCTCTGGCAACAGCCACGCGTTGCTGCTCACCCCCGGAAAGTTGTGAAGGACGGTGCGAAACTCGCGACCCAAGGCCCACGCGCTCCAATAACGCTGTACTACGTCGACCTGCTTCAACCTCATCCACTCCTGAAATCAAAAGTGGCATCATTACGTTCTCAAGGGCAGAGAACTCCGGGAGCAGGTGGTGAAACTGAAATATAAAACCGATCTCGCGCCCGCGTAGTCGGGCCATCTGATCACCGTCAAGTTTACTGAGATCGCGTTCGCCAAAGAGGATGCTCCCTTCACTTGGTCGGTCCAGGGCCCCGAGTAGATGTAGCAAGGTCGACTTTCCGACACCAGAACGACCCACGATGGCATAAGATCGCCCGGCTTCGAAGGTATAGGAAAGCTTATCGATTACCGTTAGCGTACGATCATAATCGACGTAGGACTTTGTGATGTCGTGCAGAGCTATATCCATGAGCGACTTAACCATTCCTCAACAACTCGATCGGCTCAAGCCTTGCGGCCCTAAGGGCAGGATAGATCGTCGCCAATAGACAGATTATAAAAGCACAGCCACCGACGATCAGAAAATTAATCGGCTCGATGTGAATTGGCAGGGTCGACATCTGGAAGACCCTTTCATCAAGGGGAAACCCATAGTGCTTTAATCCAATACAACCGAGATATCCCAAGATTAATCCAGTCACCGTCCCCAATGCCCCGATTACCGCTCCCTGTACCATAAACATCCTGGAGATCGCAGAATCGGTCGCGCCCAACGTCTTAAGCACCGCAATGTCTCGACGCTTCTCAAGCACTATCATTATCAGGGTCGAGATAATTGAAAAGCTCGCCATAATGACGATTAGAAGCAGCACAATAAAATAAGCACGCTTCTCCAACTCGATCGCTTGCCACAAGGCCTCATTCGATTGAGTCCAATCTTGAACGACATATCCAGCGATGCCACCACCCAAGGCCTCTGATATCTCACGTGCAATTACTGGCGCAGAATCGAGGTTAGCGACCCGTACCTCAAGCCCGGTCACGGACTCGCCTAGGCGGAAGAAACTCTGCGCTTCAGTTAATGAAACGTACGCCACTCCACTTTCATACTCTACGAGCCCTGAACGATAGGCCCCCACCACAAGAAATCTGCGGGTGCGCGGCAGTAGTCCAAATGGTGAGGAGCTTACGCTTGGAGAGAGCACCGCAACGGGTGTTCCCACAAAGATCCCCAACGTGCGTTGCAACTCCCGACCGATAACCATTCCAGGTAGGGTAGCCTGCTGCTCGACTCCAGCGCTATCACGCACAGTAACCGTACCCGGCGTCCAGAGATCCTCAATATTATTGTGCGCACCATCCTTGGTCATAAATTTTGCCAACTGATCGGCGGCATCCGTCTTCGGAGCAACGCCACGGATAAGCACTCCAACTGAACCACGGTCAGTTGAGATTAGCGCCTGACTCTGGGTGTACGGCGAAACCGAGGTCACCCCATTTTGAGACTTTATAATCTCGGTAACCTCTTGCCAGCGTGCGATCATCCCACCCGCTT
>Ga0163151_10004654_pt1 | contig 18205 bp, 17 predicted proteins | sample OliLakLV19MP5IB2_FD_145596 | JGI IMG/M metagenome (GOLD analysis project Ga0163151, IMG submission 145596) | Freshwater microbial mat bacterial communities from Lake Vanda, McMurdo Dry Valleys, Antarctica - Oligotrophic Lake LV.19.MP5.IB-2 | ecosystem: Environmental > Aquatic > Freshwater >... | reverse complement strand
CCCCCCCCGAACGTCGGCCCGTTGGTTTACCATCCTGCGATGGACGCTCTGCAGCAGGATGTTCGCTACGGCACTCGCCAACTCTTCCGGCACCGCGGTTCCTCGCTGGTGGCCATCGTCAACGAGACAGCCGCCAGGACCCTCTTTGAGGGTGCAGCCGTCGGCCGCGAATTCACGCGCGCGGGCGCCGATAAATCGCCCTGGACCGTATTGGGCGTCGTGCCTGACCTTAACCATGGCGGGCCACGCTCGACCGCGGCCACCGGATGCGTTGCGGCGCTTGTGCCCGCCATGCGCGCCGCGCGGATCGATCCCGCGTCGAGTCTGCGGGCAGACTGAGGACGTTCGCCATGCTGAGTACCTCCCCAGCGAACGCGCTCATCGAAGCCGGCCGACGGTTCTACAGCCGACACTGGGTGCTCGCGACCAGCGGCAACTTGAGCGCGGTGGTCTCGCAGTCCCCGCTTCAGTTGTGCATCACACGCAGCGGAGCCCACAAGGGGACGCTGGCGCCGCGCGACTTCCTGACGATCGACGAGACTGCCACGCCGGTCGGCCCCACCACCGATCGCCCTTCCGCTGAGGCCAGGCTGCATGTGGAGATCGTCCGTGCCCGGAAGGCCGGCGCTGTCTTGCACACGCACTCTGTTTGGAGCACGATGCTGTCAGAGCATCACGCGGCTGGGAAGGGTATCGCCTTTCAGGGATTCGAAATGCTGAAGGGCCTTGAGGGCGTGACCACACACACGCATCGCGAGTGGGTGCCGATCCTGGAGAACGATCAGGACATGGCTCGCCTAGCAGAGGTGGTGGCGGAGGTGCTGGCACAACACGGCGACGCGCATGCGTTCCTGTTGCGGGGACACGGCCTGTATACCTGGGGCCGCACGGTGGCCGAGGCCGAGCGCCACGTGGAGGCAATGGAGTTCCTGCTCGAAGCCGTTGGACGTCGTTCGCAGATGTAAGGAGAGCGCGCATGGCCCTGATCCGCATTCCTGATGAAGACCGGACCATTCAAGACGCGGCTGGCGTCACGGCATTCCTGTCTGCCGCCGGCATCGACTACGAGCGCGCGGTGCCCGACGTTGATTTCGCGCCAGGCGCGCCCGCGTCCGACGTGCTCGCGGCCTATCGGACGAAAATCGATGCGCTGAACGCCAGGGGCGGGTATGTGACGGCCGACGTCATCGATGTGTTTCCGGACACGCCGAACCTCGACGCGATGCTGAAGAAATTCAGCAGTGAGCATTGGCACGACGAGGACGAGGTGCGGTTCGTCATCGAAGGCCGCGGCGTCTTCCACATCCATCCGACGAAGGGTCCCGTGTTTGCGATCGAGGTGGAAGCCGGTGATGTGATTCGTGTGCCCCGCGGCACGCACCACTGGTTCGATCTGTGTTCCGACCGGCGCATTCGCGCCATTCGGCTGTTCCAGGACCCGTCCGGCTGGACGCCGCATTACACCAAGAGCGGCGCGGACGCCCGCTTCCAGCCGCTCTGTTTCGGTCCATCGTATTTCCCCGTGCCCCCGCCCGGACTGTGACGCCCTCACTCAGGGAGCGCGGCGTTCGGGCGGTGGTTGTCGATATCGAGGGCACCACCACGCCGATGTCCTTCGTCCATGAGGTGTTGTTCGGGTACGCGCGCTCGCATCTCGAGGCGTTCGTCCGTGACCCGGCGCGCGCAGATCTGATGCAGGAGCTGGCGGCACAGTTCGCGCTGGAGCATCGGGACGAGCGCGAGGCGATGCGGGCGCCCCTGTGGCGATCGGGCGACCAGGGTCAGCTCCTCGACTCGGTCATCGAGTACGCCTTCTGGCTGATGGATCGCGATCGGAAATCGCCTGCCCTGAAGGCGTTGCAAGGGCACATCTGGGAGATTGGCTACCGGGCCGGCCGACTTCGCGGCGCGGTGTTTGCAGATGTGCCACCGGCCCTCAAGCGCTGGCACTCGGCGGACCTCACCCTGGGCGTCTACTCCTCGGGCAGCGTCCTGGCGCAGCGGCTCATCTTCTCGATGACCGACGACGGGGACTTGACGCCCCTGATCACCCACTTCTTTGATACCGCGGTCGGCCCGAAGCGATCGCCAGACAGCTATACGCGCATCGCGTCGGCGATGGCACTCGACCCGTCGCACATCCTCTTTCTTTCGGACGTGGCGGCCGAGCTGGATGCGGCCCGCGCGGCGGGATGGCAGGTCATTCTGACGGTGCGGCCGGACCACTTCGCGCCGAACCCCGGGGGGTACGAGGAAGCCTGCACGTTCGACACGCTGCAATAAGGGGCGCGAACGGGGTACACTGGTGATTCGGTCGGGGCGTAGCGCAGCCTGGTAGCGCACCTGCCTTGGGCGCAGGGGGTCGCTGGTTCGAATCCAGTCGCCCCGACCAATATGTCATGTTTTTTGAGGGCCCATGGTTTAGCCTTTCCGGGATGTTCATTCCAGACCCGCCCCAATGAGCGATGCACATTCCAGCCCTCTTCGTGTTCTTGTTTTCGCCATCGGTTCACTTGGGGACGCATCTCCGCTTTATCTAATCGCGCGAGAGCTTGGTCGGCGGGGTCACGAGGTCATTCTGGTCGCGTTGCCGGGGTTTGAAAAAGATCCAGGTGATCAGTTCGAGGTTGTTATCGCCCCCCCCGATCTCGGATCAGGACTTGCGGCGGCGAGGGAGGTATCGACTTTCCTCTCGAGAACGTGGATGGGGCGGAGTTACCTGAGCTGGCGTTCCTTCCTACCTCTGCTGTTGCGTCGGACTCGCTGGATCCACGCATTTGTGAAGATGCGGCATGCTCCCCGCCGCACGGTGGTGCTGGCGCGAAGCGGACTGTTCGGCGCCCGGATCGCCCGCGAAAGTTTGGATGTGCGCTTGGTCACCGTACATCACACACCAGCGGCTTTGCGGAGCCGCTACGAATCGTTTGTCTTGCCAGTGCCCGCAGGCGCGAACGTCACTCTGCGCTTCGTGCGCGACCTCCTGTGGCGCGGCATGGATGGCTACTTGGGCAGCTGGCTGCGCTCTCCGCTAAACGCTTACCGCCGCGATCTGACCCTGCCGCCGATCCGACGCCTCTTCGACAAATGGGCGTTTTCTCCGGATCTGAATCTCGCGTTGTTCCCGGAATGGTTTGCCCGTCCACAAGTCGATTGGCCCTTCAACACAAGGTGCGCTGGCTTCCCGATACCTGAGGACAGGCCCAGTAACCATCTGTCAAGTGCCGTGCTCAGTTTTCTAGACAACGCGCGGCCCTTTGTCGTCTTTACGCGAGGCTCGCACTCTGGAGCGGGCGCCGTTTTTTTTCGCATGGCACGCGCGGTGTGTCGCCAGAACGGCTTCAGGGGCCTCATTCTTGGCGTCGCGCCGGGCAGCGTACCCGAACACTCCCATCCCTCAGTGCTTCAGGTCGAATTCGCGCCCTTGGCCTCCGTGTTGCTCAAGGCTTCGGTGTTGGTGCACCACGGTGGAGTGGGCACCTGTGCGTTGGCATTCCAAGCGGGTGTCCCGCAGTTTATCATTCCAGGGATTGGGGATCAGTGGGAACAGGCGAGGCGTGTCGCCCGACTGGGATGCGGCATTTACCTTCATCCCAACCGTCTCAGCACGGCAAACCTGACAATAGGCCTGTTAAAGCTGATGGGCGGCCAAGTCACACGTGCTCGGTGTGCGCACATAGCAGGTGACTTCCGCAACGATGGAATCGCCAATGCCGCTTTGCTGGTGGAAGCCTTCGGACGGGAAACCCAATCCACAATACCGGGCACACTGGCCCCTAGCGTACGTGGCGATGTCGACACCTGACCGCCGAGCAACGATCCGAACGACCCCATACATAACATTTCTGCTCTCTTGTTTCGTGCATCCCTGATGTCTTTGAAACGAACACATCAGAGGGGACCAACGATCATGTGGCGAACAATCGCATCCATTGGAATCGCGCAGACCGGCGCCCTCGTTATCAACATGGTTCGCTCGAAACTCTTTGCCGTGTGGCTCGGCCCGGCCGGATTCGGGATCGTGGCGACCATCGACCAGCTCGTGATCTCGCTCGCCCAATTTTCGAATCTCGGTGTTCCGTTCACGGCGCTGAAATTTCTTTCACGCAGCCACTCGATCGGCGAAGAGGAATTCAGAAGAAGTTACGCGGCATTTCTGCGTCTGATGGTGTGGATCGCCCTTGTCGTCACGGCGCTCGGGATCGCGCTCGTGCCGCTGTGGCTGGACCGGCTCGACCCGCAACTCGCCCAGCATCACGCGACGGTGGCGATCGCGATCCTCGGATTGCCGGCGCTGCTGCTGATGATGTTTTTCGTCAACACGTTCGCCGCCCGCCAGGAGAGCATGCGGTCCATGCTCCTCACCGTGCTCTTCAATGCGGTGCTCTTGATCTTCGGCGGCATCGGCTGCTGGCTCGGAGGCATTCGTGGAATTTATCTCGGTGCCGTTCCGGCGACGACACTGTTGATTTCGCTCACCTGGTTGGTGCTGCGGGCGCGCCTGAGGAGCCCGCGGCGGGAACATTCCCACGCCATCTGGGCAGAACTGACAACTCACCGCCAGATCTTGCAAACGGCACTCTACACCTACGTCGCCGTCGCCTCGATCGCTGGCACGATGCTGGTGGCCCGCTACGTTGCCATCACGCAGCTCGGCCCGGAAGCAGCCGGGCTTCTCCAAGCCTGCCTGGCCATCGCGCTGTCGATTGGTGCGATCCTCGGCCCGGCCAACAGCCTCTATCTTTCGCCGTATGTGAACCGGGCCATTGCCGGTGCCGAGAAAGCCACGGCCGTCGAACGATTTCTCCCCCGCCTCATTTTTCTGTTCTGCCTCGGCGCGCTGCCGGTGCTGCTTTTCCCCGAGTTCGTTTTGCGCGTGCTGTTTTCGGGCGGTTTCACGCCAGCGGCCAGTCTGCTGGTGTGGTTTGTAATGTGGCAGTTTGTTTCCCAGATCGCGACGATCTACCACCACCTCTTAATCGGACTCGATGACATGCGCGGATTCTGCATCGCGATCGTGGCCGGAAACGCCGTCGCCGTTGCTGGGTGTGTCGCGTGGATCGGTGCGTTTGGGTTGCGCGGCTTGGGCGCCGGTTTCGTCGCGGGAGCAATCGTCTCGCTGGGCATTACGATTTTTCGTCTCTGGCGTCGACACAAGCTGGCGTTGCCCAGCGGTACGATTCCGCTGTTGCTCTTCGCTCCGTGCGGGTTTATGGCGCTGCCTCTGCTTTCGGCGGGCGATGAACTTAGTTTCGGGGGAATCGGCTACCGCAGCGCTGTGGCCGTTGGCTACGTAGCCTGCGTCTGGCTACTGCTGCCAAAAGAACTCCGCCATGAACTTTCGGACGGACTGAAGGCGCGGGTCCTTTTCCCGCGTTGAACTCGCTGTTCTGCGCGATCGTGTTCAAGGGGGGCACATCGCGTTCCAAGGTGTTCGGGGTCATCAACCAGTTTTTCCGAGGACATCGAGCTCTCGCTGGATGCGGGCGCCAGCGTGAGGTCCTCCACACCGCTCGCGCCGTCCGTGAGGAACACCCCCTTCGCAGGCTGCTCGGACAGACCCAGCAGGTTGGCGGCACAAGGCGCCCGACGGCTGGAGCCGGACTCGGTCGCGGCCCGCCAGGGCTTTGGCCAGAGCCGACCTCGCTATTTCACACGGACCATCGGAGACCGGGCGCCGGAGGCGGTCACGATGTCGCACTCCTTCGCCCACTCGGGCTGGGCCTGGGACGTACCGCCGCGCATCGAGCCTCCTGCGACGCTCGCCCGCAGGTCCGCGGCCATCAACGTGCGGCTGGCCGCTGAAAACGTGCACTCCATCGTCATTTTGCCCGGCATGGTCTGGCTGTCCCCTTGGCAAACTCAGACCACCGCTTCGTGTCCGGCAGCAGCCGTCGTTGTCCGGTCGGAGTCAGGCGATAGAACCTCGCCCGCCAGCCGCCACTGACACCGCACTCCCCCCGCAGACGGCGTTTGGCCTCCAGCCGATAGAGGGCCGGGTACAGCGACCCATCTTCCACCACCACCGCATCCCCAGTGGTGGTGCGGATGTGGCGCGCGATCTCGTAGCCGTGTTTCGCGTCGCCGCGAAGGGTTCCCTCGTCCTCTCGTTCGCCGTCTCAACCGTGTCGGCCTTTGAGATCACCGCGCTGCACACGGCGGGCCGCCTGCACCTTTCACAGCCGGTTGAGCGATGGATTGCGACCTCGATCGAGCGCGCCGGCTTCAGAGTCATCGACCTCGAGCGCGACATCGCCATCGACGCCGGCATGATTCCAGCCAACGCCCTGCCCGACCCTTTTGACCGCTGCCTGGTGGCGACCGCGCGCGAGTACGCGGTGCCGCTGGTCACGCGGGATCGCCGGATTCTGGATTACGCCAAGCACACAGGCATGGTGCGGGTCATCGACGCCTCGGTCTGATCCGCCTGACTGGCGCCCGTGCGCGTCGAGCGGGATATTAGCCCGCCATGGCATACACGAGACGAGAATTCACGAAGTTGGCATTGGTAGCGGCGCCGACGGTGGGTTCGTCGGCACCCCCATTTCAGGCGCGTGGCTCGACCAGAGCCGGCCGAATTCCCTGATCAACGGCGTGCAGATCGGCGCCATCACGTACAGCTTCCGGAGCATGCCGGATCAAAGCGCCGAGGCCACGGTGCGTGGCGGCTCAGACCTCGCTGAAGGCGTGGCGCACGTCCGTCTCGATGGAGGGGTGAAGATCCTGAGCCCCAACATGTCGGACGAGGAGTTCGAGTACGTGTTCAACGTGGCCGAAGCGCTCGCATGCACACACACCACGCTCGGCTGCCCACTGATGAGGCGCAGCTCAAGCGCATCGGCGACTTCGCGATAGCGCCCAAAATCTACGCGGCGTATCACACCCACCTTCAGAGCTCGATGACGGCATTTGATCGGGCGTTTGCCCTCTCACCGGGCACATGGCCAACGTGGACCTGGGCCACTACGTAGCGGCCGGCAACATCGGCGGGACGGCGATCGCGTTTCGAAGCCGGACCCGACAGCGCGTTGTGCGTCGGCTCGCCTGAGACCGTGACGACCACAATCGCGCGCACCGTCCAGTCGCTGAGCCTCGCGCGCTTCGACATGAAATACAGTGCGGGCACGTTACCCCATGAGGCAGCGATGGCCTGCTGCTCCAGGGAGCCCAGGTCATCTATCCGCCAATCGAGACCGGGACGCTCCGCACGTAGGTGGGCGTGGGGGGCAGCGGCCGAATCCGTCGGCGTGGACTGTTTCGGCGTGGGTGAGCACCATCGGAGTTCGGCAAACCGGCGCAGCCAGTTGCGGTGCATTCACAGGGACACATCGCCGCCACCGACGAACAGGCGAAGGAAGAGTTGTGGCCGCACTACCAGGCGATGATGACGCGCATTGGCGCCGAGCGCGGCTGGGCACCGGTGGCACGGGCAATCGCCTCTTCCACCACATTGCGCAAGGCCTGCGGCTGGGAGATCAATTCACCGCTAGCAGAAACAGTGACGTCGCCGAAGGTGTCGAGGCCGAGTTCAAGGGATTGGGTCATCGGCGGCGAATCACTTCAAACACCCCACGGTCGAGCCACCGGCCCTCCGGTGCGTTGGCGGATCCACTCCACGGCAGATCGACATCCACCACGCCACCCGCGCCACCAGGTTTCTGGGATGCCGGCGCCTCCACCACAGGCAGGCCGTCCTTGCAGACTTCCGTCGCGGACGTCAGCCCAACCGCGGCCGTGAACGCGCATACATAACGTCGATTGCGATCGATGGCCAGCCGCGTCTCAGTGATGCCATGCCCCTGACGTGGATAGCGCACGTATGTCACGTCCTTCCCAAGGTCCTTTAACGCCTTGTAGAACTCATCAGCCTGCGTCGGCGGCACACGCGCATCGTCGGCGCCATGCATGATGAGCATCTTCGACTTCACGTTCTTCACGTGGCGGATGGGCGAGAGCTTGTCGTACAGCGCCTGGTTGTCCCACGGCGTGCCGAAGAACCATCCGAGATACGCGGGAATGTCGGTGGTCGAATACATCGAATAGAGATTGGTCAGGCCTGCGCCTGGCGAGATGAGCTTGAACCTGTCGGTCTGCGTGGACATCCAGAACGTCATGTAGCCGCCGTAGCTCCAGCCATATGCCACCATACGATTCGGGTCGGCCCACCCCTGCGCGATCGTATAGTCCACGCCCTTCATGATGTCGTCGTAGTCACCCATGCCCCACGTATTCTGATTGGCATTCACGTGTTTCTGCCCGTATCCCGTGCTGCCGCGGAAGTTGATCTGCAACACGAGGAAACCGTTGGCCGCCAGCACCTGGTTGAACGAACTGAATCCTTCGGTGGAGGCCCCGCTCGGCCCTCCGTGCGGATTGACGATCAGCGGATAACGCGTGCCGGGCTGATACCCGATGGGCCTGGTGAGCACGCCCTCGATAGCGCCTCCGTCAGAGTTGGTCCACTTGATGGTCTCCACCTGCCCGAGCTGCACCTTCTCGGACGCGATCCACGGGTTTGACGTCGTCAAGCGGACCGGTGCTGCGTAGCCGCTCCCCTGACGCCGCACGGCCCACAGATCACCAGAGGCTGTGCCGGCGCTGTGCGAGAAGACCCATGTGTTGTTGTCGTGCGAGAGCTCAAAGCCGCCGCTCACGCCGACCATCGGCGCGCGCGTGGTGGAGAGTTCCCCGGTCGCGACGTCCACGCCAAAGAGCTCTGTCCGTGTGCCCTTCCCGGTTGACCAGTACACGAGCTTCCCGTCGCGCGACCAGAGGGGCCCACCGAAATCGAGATCAAAATCCCGGAGCAGCACTTTGGGCGCACCGCCCGCCACCGGAAACAGGTGCAGCTTGTCGTACCACTGCGTGTTGCCCGACTGCGTCTTGGACGCCATCGCCAGGATGGTGCCGTCAGGCGACCATCGCGGGCTCGTGTCCGGCCCGGCGTTTTCGTAGAACTTGCGCGGGGTGCCGCCCAGCTCCACCATCCACACATCCGACCACGCCGCATCGTCCACCTTGGTGTTGGGCCGCGTGACATAGGCCACCTTGTTGGAATCGGGTGACCATTGCGGATCGCTCACCACGAACTGCCCTTCAGTCAGCCGCTTCTCCGTGCCGCTGGCAATATCGAACGTCCAGAGGTGCGACCATCGGAACGTCTCATCGACGACCACGGCATCATCGCGGTCCCGACGACGGCGTCGGTCTTCGGAAGACAGCGGCTCCTGTGCGGTCAGCAGCAAGGTCTTGCCATCGGGCGAAACTGAAAACGACGCCACGCCGCCGGCATGTTTGGTGGCGGCCCACGCTTCCCCGCCATCGATGTGCATGAAGAACACCTGGCTGCCGCCGGCGTCACTGTCGGCGGTGGCCGGCGCCGCGCCGCGCGACGAGAGAAACGCGATCTTGTCCCCGGCCGGGAACCACGCGGGCGCGGTGGTGTTCGCGTCGCCGAAGGTCAGTTGCCGCGCACTGGTGCCGTCGATTCGGACGCGCCACAGATGCGTCTTTGTCCGCCACTGCGCATCGTCCCAATCGCGCACCGTGCGGGTGTAGAGCACCCATTGGTCGTCGGGCGAAATCGCCACTCCGCCGACGTTCGCGAAGTTCTGTGTGTCGCGCACGGTCATCAGGCGCGGGCGGGCCGACGGCGCCTGGGCCTGCGCCAGCACCAGGGCCGACGGCGCCAGGCTCGACCAGGCCAAGCCTGCGACAACGACGATACCGAGCGAGAGGGCGGAAGTGCGAACTGCGGTCATGGCATTCCTCCGGAGCAGCAAATGGGGTGGAAGGATAATACACGCGCCGCCTTGTGCAGGGCGCGCTGGTTCTCAAGCGCGCCGAATCCCCGAAGGTTGATTTACTGCGCAATGTGCAGCATATAAATGCCGTGGCTGGCTACCTCGGGGAATTTGAACAACTGATCCTGCTTGCGCTCGCGCGCCTTGGCGACGAGGCGTACGGCCCTGGAGAAGCTCGATGTCTCGTCGAACTTCCTGCCGATTCTCGGGGGCCACTCACCATGGGCCGCTACTTCACCGAGCGGGAGGTCTTCGGCCCTGGGGATACGCCACTACCAGGCACAGCCGAGCAGCGCGTCGTTGTATCCGCCGAGTTCGAGCGGCGGTTTTTTCCGAACGGCGCCGTGGACCGCAAGTTCCGCTACGTCTATGGCGGCAACTACGAACTGTCGGTGCATCACCGCGTGCTTGGCGTCGTCGGCGACGTCAAGCGCCAGGAGGTGACCGACGACGCGCGGCCGGCGTACTACCTGAGCTACCGGCAGGGCGAGCAATTTGCCGGGTCTGAAGACCCGGCCTCCGAAGGCCCGCGGGGCGCTTCTGGTTCTGAAGCGCGCCATAGTCCGCGGGCTTGAGACCCAGCCCGCGCGACGACACGCGGAACGACTCTCGGGCTTGAGACCCAGCCCGCGCGACGACACGCGGAACGACTCTCGGGCTTGAGACCCAGCCCGCGCGACGACAGCACGACGCCACCCGACGGCAACCGCACGCCGCCCTACCGCACGGGCGCGCCGAGGAACGCGGCGTCAGTGGGCGTCGAGAGGCCCACATGTTCCAGGACAATCGTGCCCGCTTCGGTCCTGTCGAACAGCAGCCGGATCGTGGCGATCTGGCGCGGATCAAATTCTGATGAAGTCCTGGCGAAGTCCGCGATCGGCATCACGAACGTCTGCGGGATCAACTCGAAAATCGTGCTGAACCGCTGCGCGTCGCGACCGGCCCGGCGATAGAGGCGCGTGTCCAATGGCTTGCGTGCGATCCCGAACTGACTGAGCGGCAAGCGGACGACGCGCCCGGCCGTGTCCACAAGCTCAACGGTGAGATCGATCGGCGTCTGATCCGGCTCCTGCGGCGGCCTCTTGGGCTCCTTGGGCCTGGGCGGCGGCTTCACCGCAGGCTTCTTGACCTCGGGCTTTTTGCCGGTCTTCTCCTCCGGCTCTTCCTTCTTGTTCGGATCCTTCGGAAGCGAGCGTGGCCCGGGCTTGGTATTGGTCGCCGCCAGTGAGAGATACAGCGCGCTACGGTCACCCACGCCCCACGCACCGCGCACGCTGTCGGGCACAGACACAGTGAACGACGCGGGCGGGGCTGGCGCGCCTTTCGCGTCCGCCCACGGCGGCACCGCCTTCTTGACACTCCGCGCCTCAACAGATTGCCGCGCGTACTCGATGGCGTGGGCATCCTTGGCCTTGTCATCCGCGGGAAAGAAGTTGTTCCACCCCAGCGTCACGGCATTGTGATTCTGGTTGTCGCCACCTCGGCCGCGAAACGGCACCGCTTCTTCCTTCCACGCCGACAGATGTTCGCCCGAGAGGACGACGCCCGGCACCGATCCGGTCGTCAGATCGACGTCACGATCGAATGACGCGAGCGATTTGAACCCGTTCTCCTGGAACTTGGTCGTGTACAGGGTCTTGGGCAACCAGGTGCCAACGGTACGATGGTCGCGGAACATCGGCACGTAGTCGCGCTTCTGATGCAGCGTGGCCTCAAGAAAACCCGAGATGAAGACTTTGCCCATCTGCCGCTGGGCGTCACCATCGATGAGGGTCCGCAGGTCCAGCGACCGGCCGCTGCGCGGGCCGTTGTCCTTGTTCTCCCACACCGTATTCCACTGGCCGTGGTTGGCGCGATACATGAAGACCATGGACTTGAACCACGGCTGACCATCCGTGAACTGCAGCCGTTCGTACTGGCGCGCGCCCACAGCCGTGGACACGTCGCCGTCGTGCGATCCGTGGATGATCAGGTAGTTGACGTTTTCGAGCGGCGTGAACACGCTCGACGGCTTGTATTGCCCGTCAACGGGCGCGATGGCGACCACCGCCTTGATGGCGAAGTTGAACTTGAACTCCTGCTTGAAGTCATCGGGGTAGTACTTCAGCCGGTTGAACGCGGCCGCGGTCGCCGCGGCCTCCCCACCGCGCGAGTGCCCCATCACCGCGATGTTGCTCATGTCCACACGTCCGAAGAACGGACCGTCGGCCGTCTCGTTAAAGGTCTTCCAGACCTCCAGATGTTTCAGCAACAGCCACGCGCGCCCGTCGTTCTCGGCACTGAGGCCGTTGATGAAGTTTTCATCCACCGACACCATGATGAATCCGCGCGACGCCAGCAGTTCCCCGAGGTATCCATACCCGGGATCGGAAAACTCCTTGTGGTTGTGGTTGCCATGGACGATGAGCGCCAGTGGAAAGGGCCCCGGCCCGTCGGGATACCACACGCGGCCATTGATCGGGGCCTTCTTCAGGTCGAAGCCAAAGAACTTCAGACGTTGCTTCGCGGCGGCGCCGGTCACCGTGGCAAACGGCGTCACGTCCACGGATTTGGTCTTGATGGCCACGCCCGTACGGAACTCCGCGCGTTGTTTGTCGGTGCCTGAGCCGTAGAACAAAGTCTTCACACTGAAGGGGCCACGGTCGGCCGGGTTCGGCGCCATGATCGTCTGCTTCGACAGGATCTCTGCCGAATCATCCTTCATGAACTTCAAGGCCTGCGTACAACCCGCGGCCGCCAGTGCAGCCACCACCAGTGCCACAGGGACACGTCTCATCGCCATCGAAGCGTCACTCCATGCGCGGACCGGCCGCCATCAAACAACCGCAGGGCGTACTCCACCGTGAGCCGATCCATTGTGAATGCCGCACCCAGTGAGACAGGCTTCTCGGTATTTGTCTCAGGCCGCCTGACGCCACCGCGAAACAGCACCGAATACCCCTCAATCCAGCTGTAGCCCAGTTCCACGCCAGCCGCCGGAGCCGTCCAGCCTTTCCTGTGGGCGACTTGCGTAAACACGCCGAGGTCCAGTGGCCCCGCGCCCCTGACCATCGACCACCCGAGCGCCACCTGCCTCGGAATCGGCAGCGTGACGCCACCATCACGCGAGTGGCGGCCGATATTCTGGAACGCGATGGCTGCCGCGCCGCCAAACAGATTCCGCGCGACGCCCACGTCCGCCAGCAGCATGTGCTGGTTGATGCGCACCGGATTGAGCACCGTCGGCGCCGGCGACGCAATATCCGACACGTACTTCGCGGCCGCGCCCACACGGAACCCCTTGAAGACGATGGCGCCTCCAACCGTGAAGAGCGCGCTGGTACCGCTTCGATCCCCCTCGGCGCGCGTCACATCAGGCGAATACGGATAGCCCGCGGCGTCACCATTGAACCCGACCAGTTGGGCGCCCCACCCGAACGTCGCGGACCACTTGCCACCGGTGTAAATCGATCCCATCGACACCATGGTGGACGCCGGTCCGAGGCGCGCCAGGGAAAGATCGAAACCCGATCGCGCGCCAATCAACTGCGCAGGATTGTGGAAGATCACATCCTGATCGCGCCCGGCCACCCAGGCGTTGGCGAGTGCGGCCGTGCGGGCGCTCGACGGGATGTGCAGGACCAGCGGCCCAGTCGGCGGCGCCTGCGCAAACGCAGGCGACGCGGCAAGGGGCATCCATCCGAGCGCAGCGGCAATAGGGAGTGCAAAACGGGAAACGCGCATGACGCGAGAGTTTATCAAGGCCGGGAACCAAGGGCGAGGTGCGGGCGTATAGTTAAACTAACTATAGACCCATGCCGACAGACATCCACGACCACCTGCCGCTCAAGCCCGTCGATCTCGAGATCCTGCTCGCGTTGGCCGACAAGGACCGACACGGGTACGGACTCGTCCAGGCCGTCAGCGAACATACGAACAACCTGATCGTGCTCGACCCGGGCAATCTCTATCGCGTGATCAAGCGCCTGCTCGAGAGCAGCCTGGTGGCCGAGACCGGCAGGAAGCCCTCAGATGATGCGGCCGGCGAACGGCGGCGGTACTACGGCCTGACGCCATTGGGGGGTCGAGTGCTTGCGGCCGAACTCGATCGCCTGCGGCGCCTGGTGAATGCCACCGCCACACGCGCTGTGGCAAGGCGGCTCGCCCCATGACGCGCGCGGCTGCACCCCGGTTCTTCCGATGGCTGCTCGCGCTGTTCCCACAGACCTTCCGCGAGGTCTACGGCCCGGATATGAGCGACGTGTTCGTCGATCAACTCCGCGCCACACGCGCCCGCGACGGCCGCGCCGGTGTCATCCGCCTCTGGCTCCGCACCGGCCTGCGCATGTCCACCGCTGCCCTGAGTGAACATCGCGCCTCCCAAGCGACGCTCAGGACGCGTCTGCCCATCGTTGAAGATCTGATTGCCGATCTGCGACTGACCCGCCGAAGCCTGCGCCACAGTCCCCTGTTCACCGTGGTCGCGGTGGGTGCGCTCTCGCTCGGCGTCGGCGCGGTCGCGACCATCTTCAGTTCGATGAACGCGATCGTCTTGCGCCCGCTTCCAGGCACCACAGACGGGGCGCGGCTGGTCGGTATTGATCGCCGCTCGCCCGACTGGTCGGAGGGCGTCTCGGCGTCCCACAACTTCTACCGCTACATCCGCGACCGCTCGCAGTCGCTCGACGCCGTGGCGGTGTGGAGCCGGGTGCCACTCACGATCGCTTCTGGCAGCGAGAGCCTCGCCGTGGGCGGCAATATCGTCAGCCCCAACTACTTCGATGTGCTCGGCCTTCGGCCGGCCGCAGGACGATTCTTCGCCGCCGACACCAACAACACGGAACCCGTCGTCGTGGTGTCGCACCGGTTCTGGCAGACACGCCTCAACGCGAGCCCGGAAGCCGTCGGGCAGTCCGTGACCGTCAACGGCCGTCCGTACAGACTCATCGGCGTGGCAGACGAAGGATTCAGCGGGGTGTTCACTCCAGTCCGCGTAGACGCGTGGGTGCTGACCTCGGCACAACCGCATGTCAAGCCGAGTCGCGACCTGGGGGACGCGCCGTGGTTCTGGATGTTCGGCCGCCTCGCGGACGGTATGGATGCGGATCGCGCGCGCACCGAACTGGCGGGATTGACCGCGACCTGGGCCGCGCCCGGGGGCCCAGACCAGTTCACTCGCTACAGCAGCATCCGTCTGGTGCCACTGACCGGGCTGCCCGACGATGCGCGACAGGCCATTCTTGGATTTGGCGGGATGCTCCTTGGCGCAGCCGCGTTGGTCCTGCTGATCGCCGGCGCCAACGTGTCCTCTCTCTTCGCCGCGCGCGCCACCACCAAACAACGCGAGATGGGACTGCGGACGGCTCTGGGTGCACGGCGTAGCAGGCTGGTGCGACAGTTGCTCACCGAGAGCCTGACGGTGTTCGGGCTTGGCGCCGGTGGCGGCGTGCTGGTGGCGTGGGCCGCGACGTCGGCGCTTGAGCGCCTGCCCATCCCCGGTGACTCGGGGCTGTTCCTTGAACTGTCACCGGATCTGCGCGTCGCGGCTTTCGCGATTTTCGTGTCGCTCGTGGCGGGCCTCGCGTTCGGCCTTGGTCCGGCGCTGCGCGGCGCCAGTCACAGCCCCGGTGGCCTGCTGCGCGACTCGTCCCGGGGTAGCAGCGGGCGCCGATCGAGACTCACGAAGGTGCTGATCGTCGGACAGTTGGCCGGTTCGCTGGTGTTGCTTGCCGTCGCCGGCGTCTTCATCCGCGCACTCTCGCACGGCGCCACGCTCGACGTCGGCTTTTCTGTCGAAGACGTGTCCACCGCTGCGTTCACCACCGAGGCCTATGGGTTTAATGAGTCGCAGGGCCAACGCTTCTTCACGGACATTCGGGGGAGCCTCGAGCGCGCGCCTGGCGTGGCGAGCGTGTCATTCAGCAACTTCATTCCGCTGGCCGCCACCGCCAGTGGTACCACGGTCAATGTCAACGGCGCACGCACCAGCATTCGCTCCGGCATCGTGGACACGGGCTACTTCACCACACTCGGCATTCCACTTGTCGCGGGGCGTGACTTCGCCGGTGACGACACCGCCACCGCACCCAGGGTCGCGGTGGTGAACGACACATTCGCCGCCCAGGTCTGGCCGAACAGCGCTGCCATCGGCAACTCGTTCGCGATGGGTGAGGTACGCGTGACTGTGGTCGGCGTGGTCCGCAGCATCAAGCACTCCACACTGGACGAGCCGGATGGACCGTTTGCGTACTTTCCCATGTCGCAGAGGTGGCAATCGGGACAGACGGTCTTCGTGCGCGCGACACCCGGATCCATTGGGGCGACCGACGCGATTCGTACAGCAGTGCGCGAAGCGGCGCTCCATGTGCCAACGCCGCACGTGACACGCCTGGCCGATGAGATCACGGTTGCCGTCTTCCCCCAGCGCGTGGCAGCGATTGTCACGGGTGTGCTGGGCGCCAGTGGACTGCTCCTCGCCAGTGCCGGCCTCTACGGTGTACTCGCGTTTGTGGTCAGCACCCGTTCAAGGGAAATCGGCGTGCGTATGGCGTTGGGTGCCCGGCCGTCCGACGTCCTGCACATGGTGGTGGGCGATGGTCTGCGCCTGGCCGGCATTGGCGTGATCATCGGCCTTGCGGGCGCCGTGGCGGCCACACGCGTTGCATCTGCCTATCTGCTTGGCGCGCGCGCATTCGACGTCCCGACGTTCGCAGCCGTCACGGTGATTCTGTTCGTGGTCGCGGGCCTGGCGAGTTACCTGCCGGCACGGCAGGCCGCCTCAACCGATCCGCTCAACGCGTTGCGCGCAGACTGAGCCCGGGCGTCACCTCGGCCGGCACATCGACCATCGACGCGAGCATGCGGGCCTCGTACCAACCCGTCTCCCACAGCGCAAGCGCCAACGTCGCGAGGTTGTCCAGGTCGTGCAGCGTCGCCTTCTGGCGCAAGAGCGCCAGCGCCTCGTTGACTTGCGTGATCATTCCCCTTTTACCCTTGGACATACGGCCGGATCTATCCGGGGAACATCATGAGTTGTCTCCGCGCCTCGGCGTCTCCTGTGATCCGCCGTGGACAGTGATGCAGTGTGACTATTGGTACGCCGCGCCCACCATGATGCGACCGATGCGCATCCACGGCGAGCCGTGAGACACCGCCTGGCCCTGCGTCGGCTGCCCCTTGGCGTCGCCACCCACACCAAACTGCTGCCATGACTCGGGGCCCGAGATCGCGTTGAGGTTGGCCCAGAAGTCCGTGGTGATCGCGTTGTAGGTGACGTTCGTCACGGCGCGAGTCTTTTTGCCGTTCTTGATTTCCCAGAACGCCTGGCCGCCGAACTGGCCGTTGTACCGCTGCTGGTCGATCGAGAAGCTGCCCGACCCTTCGATGAGCACGCCATCCTTCGTGTCGGCGATGATCTCTTCGGGCGTGGGCGACCCCTTCGGACCGGCATCGATATGCACGTTCGGCATCCGCAGGAACGGATAGTCGCGCCACGAACTGGCCTGCGTACACCCGCGACTTTCCTTGTCACCAATGTAGTGCGCGGTCTCGCGATTGCTCGACACGCCCACCAGAATCCCATCCCGCACAATCGGAAACTGCGTCGTCTTCACGCCGTCATCGTCATATCCGACCGTCGCGCGGCCGCCAGGCCGCACTTTGTCACCGGTGACATTGAGCAGCTTCGATCCGTACTTCAGCTTGCCGATGTCGGCCACTTTCACGAAGCTCGTGCCAGCATAGTTGGCTTCGTAGCCGACGATGCGGTCGAGTTCGGTGGCGTGGGCGATGATCTCGTGAATCGTGAGCGCGAGGTGCGAGGGCGCCAGCACGAGATCGCGAACGCCAGGCGTGATGGGCGTGGCGGCTGCCAGTTCATGCGCCTCGTCGGCGAGCCGATCGACGTTTGCGCGCATGCGGTCCGCTTCCACCAGTTCCCAGCCGCCCATGCCACCCGGGATGCCGAGCGACCGTGAGGCCGTGGCCTCGCCGCGTTTGGCGGTGACGGTGAAATTCGCGGACGTGCCGAAGAGATCCTGCTCGATGTAGGAGCCTTCAGAAGACGCGAAGTACTTCCACTCGGTGCTGAAGTTGGCCGATGCCGTCGCCGCGATGATGTCCTTGTGGGTCATCGCGGCGTCCACCACGGCCTGCAGCGCCGACTGCTGCGCAGTGGCCGACATCGTCATCGGGTCCATCGTCATTTCGGTACGCCAGTAGACCTGGTACGGCGGCACGGGTGCCAGGCGCACGTCCACCTTCCTGGCAATCGCGCTCGCGCGCGCCACCTCGACGGCCAGCCGCGCGATGCGACGAATTTCGTCCTCGGTCACGATCGGGCTGCTCGCAAAGCCCCAGACGCCGCCATGAATCACACGCACGCCGAAACCAGCCGCGCGCGGTGTGCCGTCCGGACCGCCCAACGA
>Ga0163151_10004653_pt1 | contig 18211 bp, 13 predicted proteins | sample OliLakLV19MP5IB2_FD_145596 | JGI IMG/M metagenome (GOLD analysis project Ga0163151, IMG submission 145596) | Freshwater microbial mat bacterial communities from Lake Vanda, McMurdo Dry Valleys, Antarctica - Oligotrophic Lake LV.19.MP5.IB-2 | ecosystem: Environmental > Aquatic > Freshwater >... | reverse complement strand
AAAACAATGCTATGTATTCCGAATTTTGGCATACGAATAAATTTTTCAATTAGTTAATTACATTAGTAAAAAATCCAAAAAAATCAAATCCAGCATATCTGGCCATTTGCCGATGCTTTAATTGAATATTGATTTTTGCGAAGTAGGTATCGTTATTATTACCCTTATTTTTAACAGATAAAAGCCGAACCTGTATCTGGTTAAAAGCGACGGCACCTTTAACAATACCGTTAAAATGTGTCCAATTCTTTGGTGAGACAAATGATGGTTTTAATTCAAATATCAGGTCTTGAGTTTGTCCACTGCCACGCAAGATCTTTATCCATAAATTGCCATTATCCCGAGGGGTTTGTGTAAATGTGTTTAAATAGTAGGACGTGATTAAATCAACATTCCCTCTACCAATCTCACCTTGTATAATATTACCATTGTGCAGGGATGTAATAGAAATATTCTGTCGTAATTCAGAATACTTGGTGGGAGTATTTTGAGGAGCATAATAAGATTTGATGTCTTCAGTAATAATAGTTTCCTTTTCTAATAGTTTCCATGTTTTGTTCTCTACTCTGGAACCTGATTGAAAATTGCTTGAATTATACGACCATTGTTCCCACATATGAAGGTTATTAATGGGAAGACCATTATTTAATACATTGCATTCACTCCAGATATACTCATTTTTAAGGCTAAGGGGGAATGGATCATGCAAGATATCATAGGCAATTGCAAAATGAGTAATAAAAGGACTTATGCTTCCATGAATTGGAGATATTTGTACGGATTTCCGCTCCAGAATACCCAATGAAATTTTCTTTTCAGCAACTAAAGCAAGCGGGGATGTAAATCCGTTCATCCCAAGTGGTTGAATATAAATGTTGATCTTGGTGTTGGAAGAAGAAAGATTACCCCGGTTGAAGACAGTAACAACAAAATTATTGTTAACGATTTCAAGCTTTTCTACCTCAATAATAATTTTTGAGAGATCCTTACCTTTTGATGATGTCCTAATCCCTTTTGAAACAATTTTCTTCATGAATCTGATTGTTGATAGGTAAATACCTAATGTTTGGTAAAACAAACATCGTTAAACTGCATTCACCAAAAAATCCCCTTTTAGGGGGAGGAAGGGGAAATTAAACCAATCGTTCCCGAATAGCTTTTGCAACTGCTTCAGACTTAGAAGCAACGTGCAATTTGGAATAAATATTTTTTATATGAGTTCGAGTTGTTTCAAGTCCACAATTCATTTTTGAAGCAATTTCCTTGAATGCCAATCCATCCACTAAATGCGCCAATACCTCATTTTCTTTTTTAGTTAAATGATACTTGACAAGATTTTCACCTTTATCCTTATTCAAGATCTGAAATGTATTAATAAGTTTTTTTGCAATCGAGGGACTCATAGGACCTCCTCCATGCTGAACTTCAATAATTGAACGATATAGATCATCTGGTAAACGATCTTTCAAAATATATCCGTTGGCTCCTGCACATAACGATTTCAATACTTTATTATCATCATCAAAAACCGTTTGCATCAGAATATATTTTTCCGGATAATGTTCCTTGATCCATTGTGTAGCCATAATTCCATCCGTGCCTGGCATGTCTATATCCATGAGTATAACGTCAGGATTAGAATCGGTTATGTTTTTTTTCAAATCATCACAATTTAAAAACTTCCCTGTAATAATAATATCATCATGATGATTCAATAACATTTCCAGCGATTCAAGTACATGAAGATTATCATCAAATATGGCGAGGTGTATATATTTCATGATATTTTAAATGGGAATTCAACAATAATAACAATTCCCGAATCTCTGTTATTTTCCATTCTTAAAGATCCGTTTAGCTCGGTTGATCTTATAAGAAGACTTTTAAGTCCATGCCCATTAGATTGAATTTTTCCCATTTGTCCGGTGCCATCATCCTCGATTGAAAAAACAAAATTACCAACTGAATTAAAAGCTGTCTTCATACTTACATTTTTTGCATTAGAATGCTTAAGAATATTATGGATACATTCTTTAAAGATCAAATATAAATTACGTCTTTGGATCACAGTTAAATTTATGTCTTCTTCAATCATACTTTCAGTTTTAAAACTGATACTTTGAGCATTCAATATATTTTTTCCATAGTTTTCCATTCTATCATTTAAATCCTTCCATCTTTCGTTTCCGGGACTAATGATCCAAACCATTTCTCTTAAATTTTTTAAAGAATCTACCGCTAGTCCCGAAATTCTTTTTAAAACTTCAACAGCGTTCCCGTTAGATCCGGCATCTATACTTTTCCTACCGGCCTCTGCATAGATTCCAATACTTCCTAAAGTCGACCCGAGGTCATCATGAAGATCACAGGCAATTTTATTTCGAAGATCCTGAATATTTTTTTGGAGGAATTGTTTATTTTCTAGTTCTACCAATAATTCCTGTTGAGCATTAAACTTCTCTCTTTCAATACGACGGGATTTATATGCCAGTCCCGTGGTAAAAACGATGATTTCAAATAAAACAAAACAAGGAAATATGACAATAACAGGAAATGACAAATTCGGATTGAAGACAATTAACACTAAAGAAATAATTGCTCCAATCATAATTGAAGCAACTCCTACCAGAATAAAATAATTTAATGGCGTTTTCTGTTTTTTCATAAAACTAGTGACACACCATACACTTGCAATAAAATTGAAAGCTGATACCAAATGAAAGATCCATTCGTTTGCCACGCCATCTCCTATAATGCATAACAAAATCAATTCAAGAAGAGCGTAACCTAATAAAACATATTCAATTTGTTTAATTTTTTTATTGAAAGAGGGAAATCTTGCAGGTATTTCAAGAAAGTGGCGTGCAAAACGAAAATACATAAAGAAAGAAATCATTATAATAGGTTTGTCAAGGAATGGTTCCAGCTCTTTTGATAACATGGTTTGTTCAAGACCTATTCCAACGTCACTCCACATAGCGTGGTTATATATAATCAGCAGAAATAAATAGATTACATAATATCCATACTCGATTCTCTTAAGCATAAATGATTGAACCAACGATAATATCGCCTGGAATAACAATATGCCCTGCAAACCTAAATAGAAATAGGAATAATTAATCATTGATTTTGGGTAAATCTGGTCAGCTAGTATACAAAAAATATAATGATGAACTACCCACTTGAATTAAGATGGTGTATCCATGGTGGGTACAATAACGCCATACAAACAAGCCCGGGCATATTGTAGCAATACCAGAGCTTGCCATGCAGCCAATGCCACCAAGTTTGGGGCTAAGATTAACAGTCGGAACCGTGTACTCAATTCTACCTTTTAATGTTAAATTTGTACAATTAAAAAAGTTTAATATTTAACTTCTCAGTTCGTATATATGCCAGAAGAAAAAAAATTATTCATTATAGATGGATTTGCAATGATCTATCGGTATTACTTTGCTTTTATTAAAAATCCAAGGATCAATTCAAGAGGTTTAAATACTTCAGCAATGTTTGGGTTTACCAATATGCTGAATGATATTCTAAAAAAACATCAACCTACACATCTCGCGGTAGCCTTTGATCCGATGGAAGATGATGAAGAGGTGGAAGATCGTACAACTCTGTTCGAAGAATACAAGGCACATAGAGAACCGATGCCTGAGGATATTGAAAAATCACTTCCCTATATAGAAAAATTGATTGCTGCTTTTAATATCCCCTTACTGGTAAAAAACGGATACGAAGCAGATGATGTTGTAGGAACGATTGTAAAACAAGCGGAGAAACAAGGGTTCAAATGTTATATGATGACCCATGATAAAGATTATGGTCAGCTGGTAAGTGAAAATATTTTCTGGTACCGTCCGGGGAGTTATGGAAACCCTGATGAAGTATTAGGAATTCCTGAAGTATGTAAAAAGTTTGATGTTGAAAATCCATCGCAGGTAATTGACCTTCTAGGATTAATGGGTGATGCGGCCGATAATATTCCGGGCATAAAAGGTGTTGGTGAAAAAACCGCACAAAAATTCCTGAAAGAATTTGGATCAGTAGAAGGCTTATTAGCGAATGTTGATAAGCTGAAAGGAAAGATGAAAGAAAAAGTAGAAGAAGGTGCAGAAATGGCCATCCTTTCAAAACAACTTGCCACCATTATTACCGATGTTCCAGTTGATTTTGATGAAGAACTATTCAAGGTAAAAGAGGTAAATAAATCTGCACTAAAAGAACTTTTTGCTGAGCTTGAATTTCGAACCCTGAGCGAAAGAATGTTGGGAGAAGCAATTAGCCAAATTGTAAAAACCACTCCTGTTAATGTTACCGGTCAAGGTGATCTTTTCGCAACAGAAGAGACAACCACAATCGTTAAAACTCAGGTAAAACAAGAACCTTCAACGGAAACTGTAATCCGTGAAGAAGCCGGATCGACAGAATTTGTATCTCTAAAGAAATTAACTGATGTCCCTCATCAATATTTTACCGTTGATAATCCTACTTGGAGAAAAGAGTTGTTGGAAGAATTATTAAAACAAACGGAAGTTTCTTTTGATACTGAAACAACCGGTTTAGATCCATTGGTAGTTGAAATTGTTGGACTATCATTCTGTTACAAAAAAAATCAGGCATATTATATTCCTATGCCAACTGATTTTGAAAAATGTATGGAGATCCTTTCTGAATTTAAAGAAGTATTCGAAAGTGAAACTATTATGAAGATAGGGCAGAATATCAAATATGATATGCAGATCCTAAAAAATTATGGTTGTGAAATAAAAGGTCCTATTTACGATACAATGCTTGCTCATTATGTATTTCAACCGGAGCAACGCCATGGAATGGATTATTTAAGTGAAACTTTTTTACACTATACACCTATTGCTACCGAAGAGATTATTGGTCCGAAAGGAAAAAAGCAAAAAAGCATGCGTGATATAGAAGTTGAAAAGGTATCTGAATACTGCAATGAAGATACCGATGTAACTTTTCAACTGAAACAAGTATTTTATCCGCAGGTAAAAAGTGTAAAGACAGATCCTATTTTAGATAATATTGAACTTCCACTGGTCCCAGTCCTTTGTAACATGGAGAGAACCGGAATTCGCATTAATGAAGGATTTTTGGCAAAATATTCTCTGATATTAAAAGAAGAAGCAGAGAAACACGAGAATGCTGTTTACGAACAGGCTGGAGAGAAATTCAATTTAGCTTCTCCTAAGCAATTAGGTGAGATGCTTTTCGACAAGATGCAATTGACCATGCCTGGGAAAAAGAAAGCTAAGAAGACAAAGACAGGTCAGTATGCTACTGGTGAAGAGATCTTAACGTTAATGGCTGATGAACATAAAATCGTAAAAGAAATTCTGGAATTTAGAGAGATCACCAAGTTAAAATCTACTTATGTAGATGCATTGCCTACTCTGGTTAACAAAAAAACAGGAAGAGTTCATACTACATTTCAGCAAGCAATTGCAGTAACAGGTCGTTTAAGTTCTCAATATCCGAATCTTCAAAATATTCCGGTAAGAACTGATAGAGGAAAAGAAATAAGAAAAGCATTTATACCAGGAGACAGTGATCATATTTTATTATCTGCGGATTATTCTCAGATCGAATTAAGAGTAATTGCGGCTTTAAGTGGTGATGTAAATATGTGTGATGCATTTATAAGAGGGATTGATATTCATACAGCCACTGCGGCAAAAGTTTTTGGAGTAGCGGAAGGAGATGTTACAAAAGAAATGAGGTATAAAGCAAAGAGTGTAAACTTCGGAATTATTTATGGTCAGGGGCAAAGAGGTCTGGCGGATAATTTAAAAATTACGACACAGGAGGCAGGAGAAATTTTAGAAGGTTATAAGAATCAATATAAATCCATTGACGAATTTAAGGAATCTCAAATTCAGTTTGCAAGGGAAAATGGATATGTGCAAACTCTATTAGGAAGAAAAAGATGGTTGGCGGACATCAATGATGGAAACGGAGCAGTAAGAAGTTTTGCAGAGAGAAATGCGGTGAACATGCCAATACAAGGATCGGCTGCAGATATGATCAAACTGGCGATGATAAAAATTGATGCTGCAATGAAAAAAGCAAATCTTCGTTCAAAAATGGTATTGCAGGTACACGATGAATTGGTTTTTGATGCATTGAAAGATGAGGTGGAAATTTTAAAACCATTAATCCTTGAAAATATGCAAACCGCCATGCCTTTACCAAATAGAGTTCCTACAGTTGCGGAAGTAGGGATGGGAGAAAATTGGCTGGAAGCACATTAACAATTTACGATTTTGGATTTACGAATGACGATTAATACAATGAGAATTTTTCAAATCATATTTTTAGTTTGTGGAAGTGGGTTTTTGAAAGCACAACCAATTGATACCACTGGTTTTGATTACCCATATATCCCGGAGATTATTTCGTATCAAAAAAATCTCAATCACGAATATGCGGATCCTGCCGCATCTCCTTTAGATTCAATTGATCTGGTTCGATTTTCATCACTCAATTTTTATTCTCCGGATTTAAAATACATGGTAGTCGCTACGTTTACGAAAGTGAAAAAGCTGACGAAATTTAAAATGAAAACGAGTACTTCACGCAAGCCTGAATATGCAAAATATGGCGAAGTAAGTTTTGAAATTGATGGAATAAAATACAAGTTGAACGTTTACCAGAACATTGAATTTTCTAAAAAGCCAGGTTTTGAAAAATATCTTTTCCTACCATTTACTGATCTTACAAGTGGAGAGACAACTTATGGCGGTGGAAGATATATCGATCTGGAGATTCCGGAAGACAACACGATTTTCGTTAACTTCAATTTCGCTTACAACCCCTACTGTGCCTATGCTCATAGCTATTCGTGTCCAATTCCACCACCAGAGAATTTTTTGAATACAAAAATAGAAGCAGGAGTAAAAGAGGGGTTGATTTATAAGTAAATTTTGAAATTAAAGTTGCTTTAGCTCTTCCTTTAATTTTTTCGTCAATCCAGATACAACTAGCTCATAAGAGTGATCAACTAACTTTTTTGCGAAACTATCTTTTAGCTCTCCAGAATAATGAACTGTGTTCCAATGTTGTTTATTCATGTGATAGCCCGGAAAAATATCATCACTAAATTCTTCTCTTAATTCAATGGCGTATTCCGGTTCACATTTAAGATTCATGGTTTGTTCATCATTATCCAATCCGGTAAGGGCAAACATTTTCCCCATCACTTTAAAAACCAAAGTAACGTCATCAAAAGGAAATTCTTCGGTGACTCCTTTTTTTAAAATACAATAAGCTCTTAATTCTTCAATGTTCATTTCTGCACTTTTTCAATCGGATAGATAACCGGTTTTGAAGGGGAGGCATCATTTTCGAACGGTGCTATTTGAAGGTTTAGAAAATAATATCCATCCTTCGTTCCCTCCGGAACATAGATCATTTCGGTGATTGTTGCATTGGTTCTCGTGTTATGTGGATATTGCCAGAAGGAATGATGAGCTTCTAGTTTTCCATCATCATGTTCTCTATCTACCGAGGGCAAATCAATCAGTAAATGTCTGATCCCCGATTTTACAATAAGATCAGTTACGGAATAATGTATATAAGGAGGATTTGTGTTGCTATAATTACGGGTAAGTTTATCCTTGTCATTAGGAAGGGTTCTTATGATCAAAGCTTTTACCATCGTGAGTTCATGAAGCCACGGTTGGATCTGATTCATAAAGATCACCTGATCCCCATTTTCAATTTCCTGAGGCTTAATCGTGATCAAAAGAGCACAGTAAAAGGGATCATCATGACATTGATTGATGGAATAAGGCTCACTGGAAATATGACCAACACATTCGGTATGAGTTCCGTGACCATGAGGATTAAAGGTAATATCTCTGAAGTTTACTGAGCCCCCCTGGTTTACATCCCCAATAAATCCATCCCCAACAACGGGGGTTATTTGAACAGGACCACAATACCAAGCAGTTGGGTTTTGAGCCCCATTTCTAAGCGGGATTGAGAGGTCTATAGGGTGAGACAGGTCTACACTATACTCCTGACTATCAATAACTAATGTAAATTCCATGGAAGGGGCCTCTAAAATTTGAATAAAAGTATGGATATGTACGATTAAAAATGCAACCGAGGGTAAGTATTTTGCGTCTACCTAGTTAAAGATGGATAAAAGATTAATTTTGTTCATTGGAGTTCTTACCCTATTTGCCTGTAAGACAAGCAATAATTGTATTGGAAAATCTAAACCGGGCCAAATGTGTCCGGCCAACTATGACCCCGTTTGCGGTTGTGATGGAAAAACCTATTCAAATAGTTGTTCATCTGAAGCAGCGGGGATTAAGACGTGGGTAGAAGGAGCATGTAATTAACCAAGACAGCGTTTGGAGAATATTGAGGATATAATCAAAGGTTGCGTAGACGGTAAAAGGTTGGCACAAAACGAGCTTTACAAAAGGTTCGCACCTAAGATGTATGCTGTATGCGTTCGATATTCGAAAGATGCAACTGAGGCGGAAGATGTAATGCAGGATGGTTTTGTAAAGGTTTTTCAAAACATCCAGAATTTTAAAAGCGAAGGTTCTTTTGAGGGATGGGTTAGAAAAATAATGGTGAATACTGCTCTGGAGAAATTCAGAAAGAAAAACCATTTATATCCGGTAGGCGAAATTGTAGAAATTGCAAAGGATATGAAACATGAAGATGTTGAAAATAACCTTCATGCTGAAGAACTGATGAAAGTAGTAAATAGGCTTTCGCCGGGTTACAGAATGGTATTTAACCTATTCGCGATTGAAGGATATTCTCACAAAGAAATAGCAGAGAAATTAGGAATAAGTGAAGGAACTTCAAAATCTCAATTGGCAAGAGCCAGAGCTGTTTTACAGGATGAGGTTGAGAAGTTATATGGAATAACACAAAAAAAAAACGTAGTTTAAACGATACAGATGGATAAAAATCTGAATAATATTGACGAAATCTTTGCTAAGGCCCTTGGTGACCATAGCATTGATGCGCCGCCTCATATTTGGGAGAATATACAGGGGCAGTTAGAGGCAACGTCGGGACAAAACATTGACCAAGTCTTTTCGAAGACTTTAGGAGATCTTACGATGATTCCTCCGGCATATGTTTGGGATAACATTAAAGATAAACTGGATGCTGATTCAGGAAAACGCAAAGTTCGTTTCGGATGGATAATGGGATCCGCTTGTGCAATTGTATTCTCTTTTGTAGGTGGTTATTTTATAGCTAACTATGGTGGTTTCACGAATAAGAATAATGTAAGTGAGAAAATCACCAACTCTCATAAAACACAAATTGATGTAAATCATTTCTGGGATCTTCACAGCATTTCAACTTTTGGAGAATCAAACTCTGGTGGACAAACATTTACTACCAATACTCAAGGATCAACTATTGATAATAGTAATGATGGTAGTGGTTTAGAAGATAAACGTGTTGCTCCAAACAATACAAGTGGAGAACATACACCAATTATTCCTTCAACAAACCAGAGCGGAGGCGACGATAACGGAAAAAAGACTAATGCAGTTACAACTGATGTAAATGGCAAAGTAGAAAGCCAAATAGGAACCAATGGTTCTACCACTGTAGCTGCGTTAAATGATAACATCGTTATCACCAATAATTCTACTCAAAATGATGTCGTAACAGATAACAACAACACTAAAACCGATGTAGATGAAAATCGTCAGGAGGTTGTTAATCCAAACGATGAATCTACATTTGATGATAAATTAGATGAGAATGGAAATCCGGTAATTGCAAAATTTGATAATCCAACAACTTTTACAATCCTGCCTTTTTTCTCACCAACTGTTACATGGAGAAATAGTTCAATGCTAAATACCAATGGAATTCAAAATGCATTTGATACTACCAATGCAAACAGTAAATTCTCTGAAAAAATGAACTTCTCTTATTCTGCAGGATTATTGGTTGGATATAATTTCACTCCTAACTTAACAATATTTATAGGAGCATCCTTCAATACATTTAGCAGTACAACCAGCAGAAATGATATTCATACAAGATCATTTGATCAAATTCCTGCAGGTGATACTGCCACCAGTATTTTTACAACTGCAGGAGAACTTGATGGTGTAAGTGTGGTTCCAACTTCAACAGGAAGTCCTGAGGATCCTACATATATGATGCAAGACAATATAATAGGAAAAGTAAAAAGCATTACACAAACTTTTAGTTATATAGAAGTGCCTGTTTTGGTTCGTTATAAAATTGGCGGTCCTAAAATTGGTTTAATCCTTACAGGTGGAATTAGCACAGGATTTATAGTACAAAATGATGTTACGCTTGAAGGAACTAACGAAACAAGAAACTTTGGTCAAACATCGCAAATAAGAAACTTTAATATGAACGCCACATTTGGTGTAGGTATTGAAGCACAAATTACTCCGTTCATGTATTTAAATGTAGAACCTACTTTTAAATATAGTTTCCTTAACTGGAGCATGGACAGTAGATTCCAAATGAATCCAATATCGTTAGGATTAAATACCGGACTGGCATTTAAATTCTAAAAAAAATATCCAATTCAAAATAAAAAGAGGTGTCTGTAACAAATTTACGGACGCCTTTTCCTTTTCCCTCTACCCCTGGGCGAATCGGTACCGCCGCAGTCTGTTGCAATTGTATTTATTATTGAAGCAGCACTGACGAAGGAAGGACCTGCTGAAATAGTATAAATACCTTGCAACAGACTGGGGAGTAAGCGAAGCACGGGATACAGGTACAAATAGGAAGAATAGAAAAATCCTGCTAATTTTGCATCCTATTTAAGACTATGCAGGAAGTAAAACCCAATACCGATCCAACTTACCAAGAAAGAGAATATAAAGGAATGGATAAGTTCTTTATTCAATTTCTGCATGATAAAAAAGATCTTCCTTTCATTTATCTTACACTGAAGGTTACTTTTATTATGATACCAGCGGCGGTGTTGTTATACCTCCCCATTGTAAATAATATTCCCTGGTTATGGTGGGCACTTTCTGTTTTTTACTTCTACCTGAATACATTCGCCTATAAAGGTCCGTTTGGATTAATGTTACATTGCACATCGCACCGCACCTGGTTTAAAAAGAAGTACGGAATATTTAACCATTACCTGCCTTGGGTTGTAGGTTTATTCTTCGGACAAACTCCACGTACATATTATAGTCACCACATTTGGATGCATCATCCGGAAAATAATTTAATGGATGACGAAAGTACAACCATGAAATATCGCAGAAATACTTTTAAAGAATTCATGAAATACTTTCTTGATTTTCTATTTATAGGAATGATTCGTTTAGTAGGATATTTTAGCAAAAGAAATAAAGCAAAACTGATTATTAACTGCGTTACAGGAGAAACTCTGTTCGTGCTTTTATGTGTTGGATTGAGTTTTGTAAATTTCCAGGCTACCTTTATGGTATTTATTCTTTCGTTTTTAGTTTCGCGTTTTGTAATGATGCTGGGTAACTGGACACAACATGCGTTTGTAGATGAAAAAGATCCGGGAAATGCCTATAAAAATTCAGTAACGTGTATCAACGTAAAATACAATCATAAATGTTGGAATGATGGGTACCACATTTCACATCATGTTCGTCCGGGAATGCATTGGACCCAGCATCCGGTATTCTTCCAAGAGCATTTAGATGAATTTGTGAAAAACAAAGCGATTGTTTTTCAGGGAATCGGGTTCTTAGAGATTTTCTGGTTCCTGATGTGGCAGAAGTATGATAAGCTTGCTTATTATGGTGTAAACATTAATGGAGATACATTTAAATCGGACGAGGAGTTCATTCATCTTATAAAAGAGAGAACTCATTGGAAATTGAAAAAGAATGTGGAGAATCCAATCCGTTATGCTTTTAGTAGCTAGTTAAAACGGCACCAAACACAAAAAGCTGATTAAAAAAACCATGTCCACATAACGGTGGTATCTTTCCTTTTTCCTAAACATTCTTGGAAAGAAAAGTGGAACTGCCATGTAAATACAAAAAGCAATAAAGACTAGCAGCAATTTTAGAGAAACTTCAAAATTATATCCGTAGAATAAAGCTGTTCCTGCAAACAAAGCAAAAAGAATGGCATTGATCCTTTTAATACTTGAAGCCGACATCCATTGGCTCATGGAGGTTTGACCTTCTTTCTCATCAATAGTTCTCTCGAATCGAGCTATCAGCAACAGATTCCACAGGGCCATCAATATAATGATCAGGGTTAAAACAGCTGCCTGAGCATCAACTACTCTTCTTATACTTAAAGGAATTACCATGATCCCCAGGGAATACCCAATGGAAATAAATATCTCTTTTAGATAAAATCTTTGATGATTTTCTTGAAACAGCCAATTAGCCAATATATATACGAATGTAATGCCTAATGCCGGCGAAGCATAAATCACCATCATTACATTAAACTGCCATATAAAAATTCCAAATGTGAAGATGATATTCAAAATGAGAACCCATAAAAATGATCGGTGATAGTTTTTAAAAAATTTTCTTCTTTCACTAACGGCTTCCGGTTTTCTGGAATCATATAGATGATCAACAAGATAGATTGCCCACACCGAAGAAAATAAAAGATAATAATTTGCAGGATGAATTTGCAAACCGAAAACATAATTGACCAGGAGTGCCATTCCCACAGCCCCCGCAGCCACATCAAGATTGAGGATATTAAGTAAGTGAAATTTGGCTGACAACCATTTCATTCATTTAATCTATAATTTTCTCAAAAGCTCTGTAATATCCACTTTCGATTTTACAATAGAAACCAGGTTATTGATGTCAACTCTCTCTTGTTTCATACTATCACGTTCACGGATGGTAACGGTATTGGTTTCCAAAGTTTCATTGTCAACCGTAATACAGTAAGGAGTTCCAATAGCATCTTGTCTTCTGTAACGGCGTCCAACGGCATCCTTCTCATCATATTGACAATTGAAATCGAGTTTCAATTTTTGGTAGATCTCTTTTGCTTTGTCATCCAATCCATCTTTCTTCACCAATGGAAGAATTCCCAATTTAACAGGGGCCAATTGAGCTGGAATTCTTAATACAGTTCTTTCGCTTCCATCTTCCAATTTTTCTTCGGTATAGGAAGCGGATAATATAGACATGAACATTCTATCTAAACCAATAGCTGTTTCTACCACATAAGGAACATAACTTTGATTCTGTTCATGATCGAAATACTGAAGTTTTTTACCACTGAATTCCTCATGTGCTTTTAAATCGAAATCAGTACGGCTATGAATTCCTTCCATTTCCTTAAATCCCATTGGGAAGTTGAATTCAATATCGCAAGCTGCATTGGCATAATGAGCCAATTTAATATGATCGTGGAAACGATATTTATCATCCCCCATGCCCAAATTAAGATGCCATTTCATACGCGTATTTTTCCAATATTCGTACCATTCCATTTCCTCACCCGGTTTCACAAAAAACTGCATTTCCATTTGTTCAAATTCACGCATTCGGAAAATAAACTGGCGGGCAATAATTTCATTACGGAATGCTTTCCCAATTTGGGAAATTCCAAATGGTAATTTCATTCTACCACTTCGTTGAACATTTAAAAAATTTACATAAGAACCTTGCGCAGTTTCAGGACGTAAATAAATCACTGATGATTCACCACTTACTGAACCCAATTCTGTTGCAAACATTAAGTTGAACTGACGAACATCTGTCCAGTTGCGAGTTCCGCTAATAGGATCTACGATCTCGCAATCAATGATCAATTGTTTTACTGTCTCCAGATCACCTGCTTCCAGCGAAGTTTTCATTCTGGTTTCAATCTCATCAATTTGCTGTTGATATTCAACCACACGTATGTTGGTTGATTTAAACATGATTGGATCAAAGTTTTCGAACCGCTTTGCTGCTTTTTCTACTTCCTTATTGATCTTGACTCTGATTTTTTCCATGTGTTCTTCTAAGAGAACATCAGCACGGTATCTTTTTTTTGAATCTTTATTATCAATTAACGGGTCGTTGAAAGCATCTACGTGTCCACTTGCTTTCCAAACTGTTGGATGCATAAAAATAGCAGAGTCAATCCCAACAATATTATCATGATTACGGGTCATTGATTTCCACCAATACTCTTCAATGTTATTTTTTAATTCTTTTCCTAGCTGACCATAATCATAGGTTGCACTTAGTCCATCATAAATTTCGCTCGATGGAAAAACGAAGCCATATTCTTTCGAATGCGCAATAATATTTTTTAAAAGATCTTCTGTTGATGACATGCTTTTTTGTTTTTCTGCGTGACAAAGATAATCTTTTAGGGGGATGATTTAACTGAAGAAAGTTGAAATCTGTTCAAAATATGGCACTTTATACATGTAATATAAATTCTATCAATAACCCTTATTATCAATAAGTTACAATTCATTATAAATTTAAAGCGTGTAATTTTTTTGAATTTTTTGAATCAAACCACAAAAGCAACCGTAATCTTTGTATCAAATAATGCTACCATGAAAACGAAGAAACTTTAGCCGTACATTTTACTAAATCTGCTTATAACAATACCGGTTATTATAATGCTGATGAATAAAATAAATCCTTAGTCGAATTCAAATTGGTAATAACAATTAATACTAAACTCTAACACAATGAAAAAAATGAAAAAGTTAAATTACGTACATAAGATGTTCTTCATCCTATTTGCACTATTCGGTTCTATTAAAGTCCATGCACAAATATGGAATCCATTAAACACACAAATAACCAATGATTTAAAAGCCTGCTATTTTATTGATGCCAACACAGGTTGGGTATCAGGCGATAGTGGAACAGTAATTAAAACTACCGATGGTGGAACTACTTGGTCGATGCACGAAAACACAGGCACTACCAATTCATTAAGAAGTATATACTTTTTAAATGCCAATACGGGTTGGGCAGCTGGGGATAATGGCACGGCCATTAAAACAACCGATGGTGGATCTACCTGGAACACCTTGGTGTCTGGAGTAACTGTGCAGATTAATGCCATTAAATTTGCCGATGCGAACAATGGTTGGTTCACCGGACAAAATGCTAATATTAGGCACACAACAAACGGAGGAACCAGTTGGTCGCCGCAACTATCAGGAATTGGAGGATCAAATATTTGGGGGTTAAGTGTAAGTGATCCGCTGAATGCCTTCTGTGTAGGGTCAGGTCATAAAGGATCTAAAACGGTAGACGGCAATAGCTGGACAGCAGTTGATTTTGGTGGTGGTGCTTTAGTACAATACAATGATGTAGCCTTTCCTACTATGATGAACGGATTGACAATCAATTCCGCTGGGGGAATTTCAAGAACTACAACTGGCGGCTCGATACCTGCTGCCTGGGTTGCTCAAGTCTCTCCTACTACCAACGAATTATTGGGCATAGATATGCTGGATATTACCAAGGGTTGGATTTGTGGTAGAACAGGAATTATTCTTTCTACTACCGACAGTGGAAGTACCTGGGGTGCCGAAGCAAGTGGCACCTTAACTCATCTTTGGCAAATTGACTTTGTGAATGATACAACAGGTTGGGCAGTTGGCGGAAATGGGTTAGTTATTAAATATCAAAAAGTATACCCTACATCTCCACTCACATTATTACAACCAAACGGCAGTGAAATATACCAAATTGGAACAACACAAAATATAATTTGGTTAGTCAATGGTGTAACTTGTATTACCCTTCAATATTCAATTGATAATGGAGCCAATTGGATAAACATTCCGGGCGCAACTAATTTAACAACCCCTCCTAACAGTTTCCCATGGCCTGTTCCCAATAACAGTTCTTTACAAGCTTTGGTAAGAATTTTTGACTGCACGAATCCAACAACTGGAGATACAAGTGATGCCACTTTCTATATTCAACCTGTGCCTCGAGGAAAAGAGTACGCTGTTTTGCTTACAGCCACTTCTTCGAATGCGCCACCGCAAATAACTATTGATTGGGTTCCTGATCCAAGTGCACTAACCTATAATGTGGACAGAAAACTAAAGAGTGTTGTTAACTGGACCTCCTTAACTAGTGTTCCGGTAAATGCAAATACTTACACTGATTTTAATGTGAATGTAGGTGAAGCATGGGAATATAGAGTCACCAAAACAACACCTCAACTTACAGGCTACGGTTACATTTATGCCGGATTAGAATTGCCTGAAACAGATTTTAGAGGAACAATCATGTTATTGATCGATAATAATTTTGCAAGTTCATTAACCACAGAAATCAATCAACTGGAACTTGATTTAATAGGAGATGGTTATAAAGTGGTTAAAACCATTGTAAATCCATCAATAGGAGTTCCTGCCATTAAAAACATCATTACTCAGGAATACATAAATGGTGGTAATGCATTAACAACTATAATTACCATTGGACATCTTCCAACTGCATACTCTGGTAATTTTGCCCCTGATGGACATTCTGAAAGAATAGGATCGCAACCTTGTGATGGATACTATGGAGATATGGACGGAATTTGGACCGATACCAGCGTTACAGTAATTAATATGGGTCCAATATTTTCAACGAACACAATAGGTGATGGTAGATTTGACCAAAGTAATTTCCCTTCTGCTATTGAATTACAAGTAGGCAGAATTGATTTGCATAATGAAATCGGATTTGGTCAAACAGAATTAAATCTCATTAAGCAATATTTAAACAGAGATCATGATTTTAAATTAAAAGTAACCAACCCATCATATAGGGGACTAATTAATTCCACCATGGATCTTGTTTTACCAACTACATCTGCGGGTGCCTGGAGAAGTTTTTATGCGATGTTTGGTAGTTCAATTAAAGAGATGAATCTAAATTATGCAGGCGTTACTGAGTTTATGGATTCTCTTACAAATAGAGATTATTTATGGACACACATGGCAGGTGGAGGTTCAGATACCAGCATGACAACTGATGTATTCACTAGCACAGGATGTATTAACAATCCTATCAATACCGTGTTCATGCAAATGTATGGAAGTTATTTTGTGGAATGGTATAAAGGGTCAAGCGACACAGTAAACACATTATTGCGTGCCCCTTTGGCAAGTAATGGTACCACTCTTGCCACTGTTTGGTCGGGAAAAGCACCATACTGGCATTTTCATCACATGGGACTTGGTGAAACCATTGGATACTCAACCGTTACAAACCAAAATAATCTTACCACTTACACCGCAGGTACAAACAGTCTATTAGGTGGTATACACATGGCACTAATGGGCGATCCAACTCTTAAAATGCATATTGTTGCACCGGTTAGTAATGTTACTTCTGTTGCAAATTCAAGCACGATAGATATTAGTTGGACAGCTTCTCCCGACAACAACATTGTGGGATATAATATTTACAGAGCCAATAACACAATGGGGACCTTTGTAAAAATAAACACTGCATATGTTACAGCTAACAATTATACTGATGCAACGCCTTTGGCAGGAAGCAGTGTATATATGGTTCGGGCAGTTCAACTTCGTTCTGGAACGACTGGTTCATATTACAATATGAGTACAGGTTTGATGGATTCAACCTTTATTAATCTTTCGGTAACCGAAACAAGCTCTCAGGATTTCTATATCTATCCAAATCCAACATCTGATATATTAAATTTTTCGAAGGAGTTACCCGATGTAAAAATTTATAATGCATACGGACAAATGATAGAATCGAAGATGATCAACACAAATAGCATGGATGTTACAAATCTGGCGAATGGAATTTATTTTATACGTTGGGGACAAACAATCAAAAAATTTGTAGTGAAACATTAATTAAAAGTTTAACTAGCTATTGCTATATTATTCCATTTCGTTCCAACAATTTAGGGGCAAACAGTAAATAGTAATATAAATACATCGGAAGTAATAGTAACACCAAGCCTTTGCTTGGTGTTATCTCCGATGCTATAACAAGCATTTAACGATTATTCTACCTTTTACTATTAAAAATCAGACAAATGAAAAAACTAAACACAACTTTAAAAGTCTTGACAACAGGAATTCTATTTCTTTGCTTTACTTCTGCTTTTTCGCAACAGACAGCCGACCCTTTAGCTAATCAGAAAACCAAATGTATTCTTGAATATATTAGCTCGCTTTCAGCATTACCGAACAACAAAGTGATTAGCGGGCAGTGGACAAACTATCGCG
>Ga0163151_10004652_pt1 | contig 18212 bp, 9 predicted proteins | sample OliLakLV19MP5IB2_FD_145596 | JGI IMG/M metagenome (GOLD analysis project Ga0163151, IMG submission 145596) | Freshwater microbial mat bacterial communities from Lake Vanda, McMurdo Dry Valleys, Antarctica - Oligotrophic Lake LV.19.MP5.IB-2 | ecosystem: Environmental > Aquatic > Freshwater > Lake... | reverse complement strand
ATAAAAAAACTAAATAAAAAAACTCAATAAAAAAACTCAATAAAAAAACTCAATAAAAAAACTCAATAAAAAAACTCAATAAAAAAGGTTGGCCAAATTGGCCAACCTTTTTTATTGATCGAATAATCTTTGGCATTAGGATCAACCCTATTTAGCAATAAGAATTTTTGTATGTACAACTTTATTGTCAACTTTGGCTTGTAAGAAATAAATTCCCGTTGGTAAATTAAGTTCAATTTGAATTGTTTCTGATGTAATAGGCTCATTCATTTGCCATACAACTTCTCCAACACCATTCACTAATTTCAATCCCTTACTATCATCAAGTAATCGATTTGAAACCAAGGTAAATTTACCTGCATTTGGATTAGGCAATACATTAAAATATTCTTCATTTTCATAAGTATTGTCAACCCTAATGGTATTGGTGAAATTAATTTTTCCATCAAAATCATGTTGTGCTAATTTGTAGTATAAGACTCCATTATTTGGATAGCTAATAAAACCGCTTTCATGCATAAAACCATAAGCATTCTCCTTACTTGAATTGCCCGAACCTTTAACAATTCCTATTGGTTCAAACGCATTTCCATCAGCCGAAACCAAAACTTCAAAGAAATCATTGTTTACCTCGCTGGCAGTTTTCCAAGAAAGCAAAACATCTTCATTTTCTTTTTGGCCATTAAACGAAACCAAGGTTACAGGAACAGTTGATGTAGCAGTTACAGTTACAGTATCTCTAAAGGTTCCACAAGTTGTGGTATAAGTAGCCACATACCAATAAATTCCAGGCACTGTATATGGCCCAACTCTAATTTGGGCATTGGTATCTATTGGTGCACCTAAATAACTCCAATTAAATCCAGCCATTGAACCCGGTGTTGGCAATGATACTCCACTATTAAGTACGTTTGGATTTTGTGGCGTTACACCAGAGTTAACCCAGCAAGTTGAAGTATTGTTATCTGGTGCATTTAGCCTGTTTCCAGAACTTGAAATTGCTGGTGTATTGCCACTCCAGATACTTGCCGTTACACCAGATGCTGCAGGGAAAGAATAAGTTCCATAAACGGTAGCATCCACAATAACACCAGAAGTATTCTTGATAAGATAACCCCTATTGTCTCCAGTTGAATTATGTATTACTGTATTTCCGGTATGGTAATAAAAATTAGCTGGACTAGAAGCACTTGCACCTAATTGTCCTGTAGCTAGAACCATTGTACCATTAGGGCTAAAAACAACTCCCGTAGGAAAGGTAACACTGTATTGTAAAGTAGTACCTGTCCATTCTTCCATGGTAAATCCAGCGATACTGCTATTTGGAATACCCGTTAACTCTACATAATCATCGGCCAATAAATAAGCTGGCCAACCTACTAATGGCGCACCAGTGGCCACCTTGTAATGTGCAATTTCACTAAAAAACACATTGCCACCAGGGAATAAAGGCGAAAAAGCCTCTAGGGTAACCGTATCGGTTGAACTAGTAACTATTCTAGTTTTGGGTGAAACTGAAAGAATTGCTCTTACTTCAATTGGTATTGTCATTTGCAGGGTATCATTTGTAGAAATTGTATTTAATAATGAGCCCCTAATAAAAGCATTTGCAGTATAAAAACCAGGCGCAGACATATTAACATTCATAGCTAAGAAAGTACTGTTTGATCCAATGCCTAAAATACCAGAGTTAACCAATATACTGTCTGTTTTTGCAAAAGGACCAGATTGACTCCATATAATGGTAATTGGATCAACACTAAAATCTACAGCAGCACCAATTACATTTTGCAACGTAATTTTAATTGTATCATTTGTACTGTAACATAAATCAGACCTTACTAATTCAACCTTGCTAATTGCAATATCTCCAGCAACTGGTGAAAACTCAACAGATCCCACATCAGGCGTGGTTAAAGAGCGCGCAGCACCATTAATATCGGTTGAAACAGCAGGTAGTGGTGTTCCTATATTATCTACATTAATTGAAAGCGGATTAAAGTTTCCTCCCGCTAAATTGGCATACACCGGGTTGGCATTGATTGAATTTGCATCGCCACCTGAAGCTGTTCTCCAATCTGCAAGGGTTGGGTTATTCAATGCCCAAAATCCAACACTATTCACCCCAGCTGTAGCACCCATATAAAGCACATTGAAATTAGAGGTAAAAGATGCCGAAACGTTGGTAACATACATACAATGTTTAGTACCTGTTCCACTTCCAGAGATGCTAAAAATATTGTTTTTCAAATCATGTCCATCTGGCGCTGTACTAGCAAAAAAGCACCTAATAGCACCAGTTCCATTGCTCACCAATGCAATGGTGTTGTGATAAATTTTTAGGTTAGACCTAGCACCTAATAAATACATGCCATAAATGATTCCTGAAGTATTGATGTTATAGACAGCATTGTTTATAAACTCAGTTTCGAAACCAACATTATTAGCAGAAATAGTAACATAAATTGGATAGGCAGTATAAGCACCAACACCTGCATCATGTACCCTATTATTTACAATTTTAATGTTTCTGGATGTGGTTAAATAAATTCCATAAAACGTACTTAAGGTAGGCCTATTCATTCTATTTACATCATTATTCAAAATGGTCACAGAATCTGCATTCGAAAGGTAAATTCCGTAAAAATAAAAATCACGTACAATATTATTTTGAACCAAATGACGGCTATTATTTAAGTACGAAGCGCTACCCACTAAAGTGATCCCATAATACCCTCCTATTATTTCATTATTTGTTAATATAATGTTTTGAGCGTTGTTACCAACGGTTGTGGCAGCAGTTGTTGAACTGGAAACAACAATACCTGCATTGGTTGTTAAAGTTGAAGTTACACCAACATCTACCCTACATTTATTAATGGTAATGTTTTGAGATTGATTATTGAAAAGGATACCAAAGCCACTAAAAGATGCCCCTCCAATAATTCTTAAACTATCAATTGTTAAAAATTTAGTCCCACTAAACGAAACAAGTGGCGAAACAGAACTTAAAATGGTGTTGCCATTTCCATTGATTGTAATGGTATTGGCGCTAGATGCTCCAGGTATAATTCCAAAGGCAAGATTAGTATTAATAGTTGCCGAACCAGGCGCAATATTAATTGTGGTTGGTGCTGAAATTCCAACACAGTTTAACTCAGAAACTAGAGCCGTTATGGATTGATAATTTATAGCAGAATTAGGCAAAGAAGGGTTTATGGTATAAATACCCGCTAATGGAATCGTTCCAGTTGAAACTGCAACAATTCCAGAGGTATCGCTGTTTACAACACTACATGTAACCACACATCTATACCATTTAGATACTGTTTGTGATTCGGTTACTATTCTAAAAGTATCCCCAACAATGTTCGAAAAAGAACCCGATAAACCTGTTAAGGAAGATTGCCATTGGTAAATTAACCCAGATCTAAGGGTATCGTTGATTAGCGACAAGGTAAAAGGAACAGAAGAGCAGGCAAATGGAATTGAGCTTACAGACTGGCCTGCAACTGGAGTTCCAGAACAAGCTACAGTAGTAAATTCAACCGCACCTATATCTGGTGTGTTAGCCGACCTTACAGCACCATTAATATCCGTAGTAACACCAACTGGAGCACCAAAGTTATCAATGGCTGAGGAACCAGGTGTAAGGTTACCTGTTGCCAAATTAGCGTACAAAGGCAAAGCACTGGCAGAGTTCAAATCCTGTCCAGATGCTGAAACCCAATTTGCTAAAGTAGTATTATTTGCACCCCAATATCCTATGCTATTTGTACCCACTGAAGCAGAAATAGAAAAATTGTTATTATTGGAAGTGAAGGCAAGGGCTGTTGTTGTAATATAAATAACATGTTTGATCCCAGTTCCTGTACCAGAAATACTAAAAATATTATTTCTTAAATCGTGAGCATCTGGCACGGTGCTCGCGAAAAAGCATCTCACTGCACCTGTTCCATTATTCACCAAAGCCACTGTATTGTGATACACTTTTATATTTGTTCTAGCGCCTAAAAAATACATGCCATAAATTAAACCTGTTGTATTTATATTATAGATAGCATTATTGATAAACTCGGTTTCAAAACCCACAGCATTAGCAGAAACAGTAACATAAATAGGATATGCAGTATAAGCTCCAATTCCAGCATCACGAATTTTATTATTCCTAACCTTGATGTTTTTGGATGTTCCTAAATAAATGCCATAAAAAGTAGTTACCGTTGCTCTGCCTAAACGATGTATATCATTATTAAGGATTAGACATGAATCTGCATTATTTAAATAGACACCATATATGTAGAAATCACTTACGGTATTGTTTTGAATGAGGTGACCAGAGTTATTTAAATAGGAGGCATTTCCAATAGCAGTAATTCCATAATAGCCACCTATTACCTCATTATTTATAATTTGAATGTTTTGGGCGTTGTTACCTGCGGTTGTTGCAGAAGTAAGTGATCCTGAAATGGCAATACCCGCATTGGATAATGCGGTGGAAGTTATACCTACATCTATTCTATTTTTACGAATAATAATATTCTGAGCTTGGTTGCCAAGGTATATACCAAAACCACTTAAAGTAGTTCCAGTTGCTATAATATTTAAACTATCCAAAATAAAGTTCTTGGTGCCATTAAACGACACAATTGGCGACAAGGATGTTGAAATAGTGTTGCCATTTCCGTTTAGCGTAACGGTATTGGTTGTTGATGTTCCGGGGATATTTCCAAAAGACATTTGTTCATTAAAAGCAGGAGAACTTGCCATAATATTAATTATAACAGGCCCAGTAACCCCCACACAACTTAACTCGGTAGCCAAATTGCTTAAACTCCAATAATTAGTGGCCGATAAAGGTAATCCTGGATCTACTGTATAATTACCAGATAAGGGGGTGGAACTAGTTGATACCAGAACAGCCGTTGAGGTGTCTAAGCCTGTTACGCCGCATGAAACTAAGCATCTATACCAAGTTGTTACTGTTTGCGTATCAATTGTACTTCTATTGGTGTCATTTGGAATTATAGAGTACGGACCAATTGCCGCATTGGTTGAACGCAACCATTGGTATTTTAAACCAGTTCTTATAGAATCATTTGCTAAAGAAAGGCCAATGGGCTGGCCAGAACAAGCATATCCCAAAGAGGCAATGGCATTTCCAGAAGTTGGATTGCCGCTGCATGCAATTGCAGGAGCAAAAATAATTTGTCCGATCCAACCTCTTGGGGTAATCGTTGGTGCTACTGGTGGTATCCCTGTACCGCCGTATCCAATGCTTGTGCCAGTAATTAAATTTACACCCGATTGCGAAATAGTGGTAGTTCCAGCTGCCAAGGTAAAATACCTTTGGTTAAGCGCGTAAACCAAAATACCATAGGTGGTATTTGCTGGAATAATAAAACTTAGGCCCGTTAACAATGTTTGGGTGGTGGTTGTAGTAGTATTAGGAACCACAGCTACTGAACCAGAAGCTACCAGATTCCAACCATTTGCAACTGTAATGGTTGCAGGAACGCCACTTACAGGTGTATTGTTATAATAAATTGAAACAGGCGAAGTAACTCCTGAACCTATTACGCCTCTAAATTCCGAAATAATAATTGGATAACTATTTGTATTCTGAAGGTTAAAAGTTACTCCTCCAGATCCATTGTTATTTAAAAAGGATCCAGTGGTACCGAGCGTTTGAGTAAAGGCTAAGTTGCCAAATCCAAGAATCAAAGCCAAACAGAGAATGGCAGGCTTAGCTATTTTTGAAAAGAAAAGTTGTTTCATGTTTATGTATAAATATTCAACTAACAAAAGTAGTAAAAATAAAATTAAAGGGGGATAAATCTATCGTCTAAAAACAGTCATAAACGACTAAAATATAGGGTAAAACCAATTATTTTATCAAAGTTTGCTTCAATGTTCTCTCCATTGTTAAAGGCTATTTAGTATTTTCTGGCTAAAAATTTCTGTCCGAACCAGAGAAAATGAAGTAATCAATAAAATAATTTAGAATAAATGAAGTCGAAGAATATATTTTAACATGCTATCTTAAAATTTAGTTATGTTGTATATTCGCAATTCAAATAAACTAAAATTATGTCATTCGAATTACCAAAATTATCATACGAGTACACTGCACTCGAGCCGCATATTGATGCGCGCACCATGGAAATCCACCACAGCAAACACCACAATGCATACGTTACAAACCTCAATGCAGCGCTTGCTGGAACTGAAGGTGAAAGTCACAGCATTGAAGACATTTGCAAAAACATTAGCAAATACCCAATGGCAGTGCGCAACAATGGCGGTGGCCATTTTAACCACAGCCTTTTCTGGACTATCATGGGACCTAACAAAGGTGGGCAGCCAAGCGGAAAATTAATGGATGCTATTACCAATGAATTGGGTGGTTGGGATAAATTTAAGGAAGACTTTAACAAAGCTGGCGCAACGCGTTTTGGTTCGGGCTGGGCTTGGTTATGTGTAAATGCTGATAAAAAACTAGCCGTTTGCTCTACACCAAATCAAGACAATCCGCTGATGGATGTGGTTGACTGTAAAGGCACGCCTATTCTTGGATGCGACGTTTGGGAGCATGCTTATTATTTGCATTACCAAAACCGCAGACCAGATTACATGACCGCTTTCTGGAGTGTTATCAATTGGGATGAAGTAAGCCGTAGATATGAAGCTGCATTGTAATTAATCATTACAATCTTTTAAAGCAACAATTTTTCAGAAATGAAAGGTTGTTGCTTTTTTATTGGTTCAAACCGAAAATTCTTGGTTGCCTTTTATTACCTTCACCACAAATTTTAGTAAAATGAAAAACGGTTTATTATTTTTAACTCTTATCGCCTTTGGCGCTTGTTCACAAAAAATGACGGATAAAAAATTGAGCCTACTTCCTGTCCCAGTTGCACACAAAGACACCACCACAGAAAATTACTTTGGCACAAGCATAGCAGATCCCTATCGCTGGCTAGAAAACGACACTGCACCCGATGTTTTAAAATGGGTAATAGACCAAAACAAAGCCACCAGCCATTATCTTGAGCAAATTGACCTTAGAACAGATATTCGAAAACGCCTCACAGAAATATGGAATTTTGCCAAATACAGTGCACCCTTTAAAGAAGGAGATTATTTCTATTTTTATAAAAATGATGGCCTACAAAATCAAAGCGTTTTGTATAGAATTAAAAACCTATCTGATTATGCAAAGGCAGAAGTTTTTCTTGACCCCAATAAATTATCCAATGATGGAACCGTTTCTTTAGCCAGCATTTCTTTTAGCAAAGACCATCAATTTGCCGCTGTTGGTTTAGCTAAATCTGGCAGCGATTGGAACGATATTTTTGTAATGAAGGTGGCAGATAAAACCAAAACACAAGATAAAATAGAATGGGTAAAATTTAGTGGGGCAACATGGCTTGGTAATGGATTCTATTATAGCCGATACGACGCGCCAATAAAGGGAAAGGACTTTAGCAATCAAAACGAATATATGAAAATATATTATCATGGTTTGGGTTCTAACCAATCAGATGATAAGCTAATTTATGAAGACAAAAAACATCCACTTCGCTACTTTAATGCTGGAATAACCGAAGATGAAAAATATACTTTTATCAATATTTCGGAGGGAACATCGGGCAACGAAATTTGGATTAAGGATAACAGTGAAACCATCAAATTTGTTCCTGCAAAAGAGCAAGGATTTAATTTATTATGCAAAGGCTTCGAAAATAATTTCGACCTAATAAGCAATGATGGCGAACGTATTTTGGTTCGAACCGATCTTAACGCCCCAAACTATAAACTCGTAAGCATCGACCCTAAAAACCCCGATCCCAATAGCTGGGTAACCATCATCAAAGAAGGCAGCTCTCTCCTCGAAAGCGCAGTGCCTGCCGCCGGAAACCAGTTAATCGTTTCCTATTTGGTAGACGCAAGCACCCGCCTATATCATTATAACATGAAAGGCGAAAAAATCAAAGAAATTGAACTGCCAGGAATAGGTACAGCTTCAACCAGTGGCTGCAAAAAAGAGGAGAATTTTATTGCTTACAATTTCTATTCTTTCACCAATCCAGGTAAAGTGAGCTTCTACGACTTAAACAGTCAAAAGCAACAAGACTGGATGCCCAACGAAGCTTATGCGTTTAACCCAAATGATTTTGAAACCAAACAAGTCTTTTATCCAAGCAAGGATGGTGCCAAAATTCCTATGTTTATTATGCATAAAAAGGGCCTTGTATTAGACGGTCTGAACCCAACGCTGTTGTACGGATATGGCGGATTTAACATTAGTCTTACCCCCTCCTTTAGTGTTTCCAGAATTATGTTTATGGAGCAAGGTGGCGTTTATGCAATTGCCAATTTAAGAGGCGGTGGAGAGTATGGAGAAGATTGGCACAAAGCGGGTATGCTAAAGAAAAAACAAACTGTATTCGACGACTTTATTGCCGCGGCAGAATTTCTAATCAAAGAAAAATATACCAGCAGCAAACACTTAGCCATTCATGGTGGCTCAAATGGTGGCTTGCTTGTAGGTGCGTGCGTGACTCAAAGACCAGAATTATTTAAAGTGGCAATTCCTGCTGTAGGGGTACTAGATATGTTGCGTTACCACAAGTTTACAATCGGTTGGGGATGGGCAGTTGAATATGGTTCGAGCGACAAAAAAGACCAGTTCGATTACCTCCTAAAATATTCTCCCCTGCACAATGTAAAGCCCGGTGTAAAATATCCTGCAACGTTAATCATGACAGCCGATCACGATGACAGGGTAGTGCCTGCACATTCATTTAAATTTGCAGCTACCTTGCAAGAAAAATCCGTTGCGGTTGATCATCCTATTCTCATTAGAATTGATACCAAAGCTGGTCACGGTGCAGGGAAACCCACAGGTAAACTCATTGAAGACGCTACCGATATGTATGGATTTATTTTGCACCACACAAAGTAGTTTTAACCACAACAAGCTCTTAATAATTCGTTTTTAACCCAACCATCACGTTTCACCAATAATAAAAATGTTGAAAAGTATTGCAAATATGCAATTTATGAATACATTTGCTGCGTGAATTAATTGAGAAAGGAGACCAAAAGTCTCCTTTTTTGTTACCTATGCAGATCTTAGAACAAATAAAAGAATGGAGTGCCGAGGTTTTAGACCCTTCGGTTTTTATAGTAGACATTGAGTATAAACCCAGTGCCGGTAAGCTTCTTGTGCTTATTGATAGCGATGGTCCACTTACCATTGAGCAATGTCGTAGCCTGAACCGACACTTATCTAATAAACTAGATGAATTGGATTTTGGCGAAGTTCCCTACAAATTGGAAGTATCCTCACCAGGCGTAGATCGCCCGCTATTTCTCCAAAGGCAATATCTTAAACATGTAGGAAGAGAGCTTCAAGTTAAACTAAAAGCCAAAACTGAATTGTTGGGAAAATTAATTTCTGTTGAAGGCGATAACATTCAATTACAACTCAAAGACAAAAAGAAAGCTTACCAAGCAAAAGAACCAATATTCAAAGATTTATTGATTAGCGATATTGAGGAAGCGCTAGTAATGGTTTCATTTAATTAGAATATTTAAATTTATAGAATATGCACAGTGCAGGATTAATCGACTCGTTTAGCGAGTTTAAAGAGTTTAAAAACATAGACCGCGCAACCATGCAGCGCGTATTGGAAGACGTGTTTCGTGGTATGTTACGCAAACGATTTAACAGCGATGAAAACTTCGACGTAATTATTAACGACAAGAGTGGTGACCTAGAAATTTGGCAAAATCGTGCCATCGTTCACGACGGGGAAGTAGAAGATGAAAATACCCAAATAGCCCACAAAGACGCCATCAAAATTGAACCAGATTTTGAAATTGGAGAAGATGTTACCCAAGAAGTGGGTTTGCAAATATTTGGCAGAAGAGCCGTTTTATCCGCTCGCCAAACACTCTTATCTAAAGTTCTTGAATTAGAAAAAGACGAGTTTTACAAAAAATATAAAGACCGCGTTGGAGAGGTTATTGCCGGTGAGGTTTATCAAATTTGGAAAAAAGAAATCATGATTTTGGACGATGAAGGCAACGAGCTTTTATTACCTAAAACAGAAATGATACCTGCCGATTTCTATAAAAAAGGCGATGCCATCCGCGCTGTAGTTGCCAAAGTTGAAATGCACAATGGTAACCCAAGAATTATCCTGAGTAGAACAGCTCCAGCTTTCCTTGAGCGTTTGTTTGAACAAGAAGTTCCTGAAATTATTGATGGCTTAATTAGTATCAAGAAAATTGTTCGCGAGCCAGGTGAAAGAGCAAAAGTTGCCGTAGAAAGCTACGACGATAGAATTGATCCTGTTGGTGCTTGTGTGGGAATGAAAGGTTCACGTATCCATGGAATCGTTCGCGAATTACGCAACGAAAACATAGACGTAATTAATTATACCAGCAACCCAAGTCTATTGGTTCAGCGCTCTCTAAGCCCTGCTAAAGTTACCTCCATTAAAATTGATGAGGCCAAAAAACGTGTGGCAGTCTGGTTAAAACCAGACCAAGTATCTTTGGCAATTGGAAAAGGTGGACATAACATTAAATTAGCGGGTAAATTAGCGGGTTATGAAATAGATGTTTATCGCGAAGCCGAAAGTGAAGAAGAGGATATTGACCTTGACGAATTTAGCGATGAAATAGATAGCTGGATCATAGACGAATTGAAAGGAATTGGTTTGGATACTGCTAAGAGCGTTTTGGCCGTTGCCAACGAAGAACTCGTTCGTAGAACAGAGCTAGAAGAGGAAACTGTGCAAGAAGTTCGCAGGATCCTAGAAGCAGAATTTGAATAGCCTGCTTTTTGGGCTTTCATGTTGAATATCCATGAATAAAAACGATATTCGCAGTAATTTTAGGAAGAAAAAGCGCAGAATGAGCGAAACAACAGGTACAAAAAGAATTAATGCCGTTATGAAGGAACTCAATGTGGGTATGACCACATTGGTAGAAGTATTGGCTAAAAAAGGACATGTCATTGAGGCCAAGCCTACTACAAAACTTACAGAGGGTCAGTACACCATTCTGTTGTCAGAATTTTCTTCTGAGAAAAAAGTAAAAGACGAGGCAAATAAACTAGGTCGAGATAGGGCCAAGCCTAAAGATACTGTCCACGAATTACCAAAGCCAAAGGCGGTGGTAATTGAAGAGGACGAAGAAGAGGAAGGTGTCCTCATTAAATCTGGTTTGGTAAATACAAACATGCCAGCTAAAAAAGTGGCTGAACCAATTGTAGTTGAGAAGCCAATGCCAGAGCCTATTGCGCCACCAGTTGTTGAGCTTAAAAAAGAACCAGTAACGGAGGAGCCAAAAGTTAAATCAATTGAAACGCCAATTGAAACTCCAGCCGCTGTGGTACCAGAAGTTGTGGTGCCAGCCGTTGTTGAGTCGCCTGCCGCCGAAGTAAAAGAAGAGCATACAGGTGGACTAAAGGTAATGGGCAAATTTGACCTCGATTCTCTTAAGAAACCTAAAGGTAAAACTAAGAAAACTGAAGCGCCAGCGCCAAAAGCAGTAGTGAAAGAGGCAAGTAAAAAACCTGCCGAAGTAATTATTCATGAACCTAAGGCCAAACCAAAAATAGAACCTGCAAAAAACCCAATTGAATCAGTTGCTCCAGCAACTCCGGTAGCTCCTGAAACAACTAAATTAGAAGCAGCTCCTGTTGAACCTATCAAGCCAACAGCACCAGATCAACCAGAAGAAGCAACCGTTTCTGAAGTTAAATACGAAAAGTTAGAAGGCTTGAAAGTAATGGGCAAAATTGTCCTAAAACAAGACCCTCCAGCTAAAAAACAAAATCCAGTTGCTAGCAGCGACGATCCCAACGGAAAGCGCAAACGCAAACGCAAACAAATTGGTGGTGATCAGCCCGGAACAAACCGCGTTGACCCTAATAAACCAGCCGATCCTAACAGACCTAGAACTCCTTACCTAGGAAACAACAACCGGGGTCCAGGTAACAATAATAGAGGTCCAGGCAGTCCAGGACAGGGTAATAACCAAGCTGGTGGAAATCGCTTTGGAAATAATAGAGGTCCAGGCGGACCAGGTGCTCCAGGACACAACAGATTCGCTAAACCTGAAGAAAAAACAGAGATTAGCGATAAGGAAATACAAGATAAATTAAAAGCTACACTTGCCCGCCTAAATCCAGGTAGCAAGAATCCAAATATTGGTGCGGTTCGATCCAAATTACGTAAGCAAAAACGCGACTTCAAAGCCAATGAGCGTGAAGAAGCGATGATGCAAGAGGAAATGGAAAAGAACAAATTGAAGGTAACAGAATTTGTAACTGCCAATGAATTGGCTTCAATGATGAACCTTCAAGTTACCCAAATTATCAGTGCTTGTATGAGCCTTGGTATGATGGTTTCCATTAACCAACGCCTCGATGCCGAAACCATCGCCATTGTTGCAGAAGAATTTGGCTTTGAAGTAGAATTTGTTTCGGCCGAAATGGTGGAAGCTGTAGAGGAAGAAATAGATGACCCAAGCACACTTGTTCACCGTGCCCCTATTGTTACTGTAATGGGTCACGTAGATCATGGTAAAACCTCTTTACTCGATTATGTGCGTAGCGCAAACGTTGTAAAAGGTGAAGCCGGTGGTATTACTCAGCACATAGGTGCTTACGAAGTAAAATTAGAAAATGGCAAGAAAATTACTTTCTTAGATACTCCCGGTCACGAGGCTTTTACTGCCATGCGTGCGCGTGGAGCTAAAATAACAGATATTGTAATTATTGTAATTGCTGCAGATGATAGTGTAATGCCTCAAACAAAAGAGGCTATTAGTCACTCTCTTGCTGCTGGTGTTCCAATTATTTTTGCTATCAATAAAATTGACCGCGATGGCGCAAACCCAGATAGAATTCGTGAGCAACTTTCGGCTATGAATATCCTAGTGGAAGAGTGGGGAGGCAAGTACCAATGTCAAGAAATATCAGCTAAAAAAGGTACGGGCATCGAAACTTTATTAGAAAAAGTTTTGCTTGAAGCCGAAATGCTCGACCTTAAAGCAAATCCAAACAAACGTGCTGTAGGTTCTATTATTGAGGCTACACTCGATAAAGGTAGAGGTATTGTAACCACCGTGATGGTTCAAAGTGGTACCATGAAAGTGGGTGATCCATTATTAGCAGGAACAAACAATGGCCGTGTAAGGGCAATGTTCGATGAAAGAGGCAAGAAAATGATTACCGCCGGACCAAGTACACCTGTTGTAATCTTAGGTTTTGATGGTGCGCCGCAAGCGGGTGATCGCTTTATGGTTACCAAAAATGAGCAAGAGGCAAAAGAAATTGCCAATAAACGTCAACAATTGCAACGTGAGCAAGGTATTCGTACCAACAAACACATCACCCTCGACGAAATAGGTCGCCGTTTGGCAATAGGTAACTTTAAAGAGTTAAATGTAATTGTAAAAGGCGACGTGGATGGATCAGTGGAAGCTCTTGCAGATTCATTGATTAAACTATCTACACCAGAAGTTCAATTAAGCGTGATTTATAAAGCTGTAGGACAAATTTCTGAAAGTGATGTAATGTTAGCTTCTGCTTCCGATGCCATCATCGTAGGATTCCAAGTTCGACCTAGTCCGCAAGCTAGAAAATTAGCCGAAAACGAATCTATTGACATCAGATTATACTCAATTATTTATAATGCAATTGAGGAAATTAAATCGGCCATCGAAGGTATGTTGGCACCAACCATTGAAGAGAAAATCTTGGGTAACGCACAAATTCGCGAAGTATTCAAAATTACTAAAGTGGGAACCGTTGCAGGTTGTATGGTTACCGATGGTAAATTGGTTAGAAATGCCAAAATACGCTTAATTCGTGATGGTGTGGTGGTGTTCTCTGGCAACCTTTCTTCATTAAAACGATTCAAAGACGATGCCAAAGAAGTTGCTACCGGCTTCGATTGCGGACTTACAATCAATAACTATAACGACCTAAGAGAAGGCGATTATGTAGAAGCTTACGAAGAAGTTGAAGTAAAAAGGACATTGAAATAATACCATAGCATTTATTGCATAAAAAAGCCCGATACAACAATTATATCGGGCTTTTTTTATGACTCATTTTGCCTACTCCTTACTCTGAGCATCAACTACCGCAATAGTTACCATATTAACAATCTCTCTTACGCTGCTACCCAATTGTAAAATATGAGCAGATTTCTTTAATCCCAATAAAACCGGGCCAACAGCCTCTGCCGCACCCAATTCTTGCAACATCTTATAAGCAATATTTCCAGATGAAAGCGATGGGAAAATAAACGTGTTTACATTCTCTCCAACCAATTCACTAAACGGAAAGTTTGCCTTCAAAAGCTTTTGGTTCAGAGCAACATTGGCTTGTATATCTCCATCCACAATCATAGAAGGAAACTCCTTCTTTAACCTATCCCTCACCTTTGCCATTTTAACGGCATCATCGCCTTTGGCTGAACCAAAATTACTATAACTCAACAGCGCAATTCTAGGGTCACGGTTAAATTTCTTTACTGCCTTATACGTTAGGTTGGTAATGTTCACCAATTGATTTTCATCGGGTGATTGATTAACGGTGCAATCGGCAAAAAACAAGGTCCCCTTCTTAGAAAGCATGATATACATGCCCGCCACAACTTCAGACCCATCTTCCTTTCCTAAAATCTGCAAAGCCGGACGAATAGTGGTAGGGTAATTTTTGGTTAATCCGCTAATCATGGCATCCGCCTCTCCCATTTCTACCATCATTGGGGCATAATAATGTCTATCTCTCATTAACTTTCTGGCCTCATGAACCGCCATGCCACTGCGCTGACGTTTGCGAAATAACACATCCGCAAATGCATTTCGCTTATGCTCATCTTCCATAGGGTCAATAATAGATATATCCTTTAAGTTCATTTTATTCTCAAGAATAATCTGCTCTATCTTTTCTCTTTTACCCAACAAAATAGGAATAGCAATACCCTCATCTCTCACAATTTGGGCAGCACGCAAAATTTTATAATTATCGGCCTCAGAAAACACCACCCGCTTAGGATTTTGCTTGGCTTTATCAGTTATTGCCCTAATAAAATTACTTTCCTTACCCAATCGGTCTAATAGTTGATTGTGGTAAACTTCCCAATCTAAAATAGGTTGTTTTGCAACACCACATTCCATAGCCGCCTTTGCAACCGCTGGCGATACCGTGGTTATTAACCTTGGGTCAATTGGTTTAGGAATGATATAATTTCTGCCAAAAGATACATTGCTTTCATTATACGCAAGATTCACTATTTCGGGAACAGGCTCCTTGGTTAATTGTGCCAAAGCATAAACCGCAGCCAACTTCATTTCTTCTGTAATTCTAGTAGCGCGTACATCCAATGCACCCCTAAAAATATAAGGAAACCCTAATACATTATTTACCTGATTTGGATAATCACTTCGCCCAGTTGCCATAATAATATCTGGCCTAGAAGCAATGGCTAATTCGTACGTAATTTCTGGATTAGGATTAGCTAATGCAAATACAATACAATCTCTATTCATGCTGCGTAGCATGTCTTGCGTTACTACATCGGCCTTAGATAAACCCACAAACACATCTGCATCAATCATGGCATCACTTAAGTTATGCAAATCTCTATCTGTAGCATAAGGCTTCTTAATCTTATCCAAATTTGGATTGTCAGTCCTAATTACGCCCTTGCTATCACACATAATCAGATTTTCCTTTTTAACACCAAGGGCAATCATAATTCTTGCGCAAGAAATAGCCGCTGCACCAGCACCATTATATACCACCTGAATGTCCTCTATCTTTTTTTCAACAACCTCCAATGCATTCAACAATGCTGCGCCCGTAATAATTGCCGTTCCATGCTGGTCGTCATGCATAATAGGAATATTAAGCTCCTCCTTTAAACGCTGCTCTATTTCAAAACATTCTGGCGCCTTTATATCCTCTAAATTGATGCCCCCAAAAGTGCATGCTATATTCTTAACAGTACGTATAAATTCTTCTGTATCCTTGGTGTTAATCTCAATATCAAAAACATCAATATCGGCAAAAATCTTAAACAAAACACCCTTACCTTCCATCACAGGTTTTGAGGCTTCCGGACCAATATCACCAAGGCCTAATACTGCCGTGCCATTGCTTATAACAGCAACCAAATTACCTTTCGAAGTATATTTATAAACGTCTTCTGGATTGGCTGCAATCTCTAAACAAGGCTCCGCAACTCCAGGCGAATAAGCTAAACTTAAGTCTCTTTGCGAATTGGTAGGCTTCGTTGGAACAACAGAAATTTTCCCAGGTCTACCCTTACTGTGGTATTTTAATGCGTCTTCTTTCAATGAGTTCATAACACAAATATACACTATACAATTTGCTTAAAAATCCATTTTAAAGCGCTGTATTGGAGCCTATGTATATCAGCACTTTAATAGCTATGATTTTAGTCACCTATATTTCGGTCTGAACCAAGGAATACCTAACCATTTATTTAGTATTTGGTTCAAACCAAATAGTATTTGGTAATACATTGGCCAAATGAATAATTATATTTGATAATACTAAACCAAAAAATTATGGCAACTATAAACTCAGGAGAACCCTACAAAATCTATTTCGAAGAAAGCGGTAGCAAATACTACCTCACATCAGATGCAACTGGAAGCGCTGCAAAATCAGAATTGCGAATAGGCACTGGACCAACAGACCCCACGCAGGCCTAAACATTAAACAACAATCAATGGCTATCGGGTTCTGGTGTGTACATATCTGGATTACCTATTATCTCAGACAACCTAGTTTTGTGCAACTGCGATGAGCCTCAAACAACTTCTTGGTTAATGGATGGCGATACCGTAAACACCGCCACACGCCTGGAAAAGAATAGTAAACCCGGCAAAATAAATATCAGTGGCGCAACTTACGAGTTGGTTCAAACCGAATTTAAATGCGACCATAGGGGCAAGATTCAAGCAAAAAACAAGAGCGAAATAGACATGTATTTTGTAAATGGATAAAATTAAAAATTAGGCCTAATGCTCATATCCGCATAATAGTCTAAAATGTAATTAACAGCGTCATCGGCTGTATCTACCAACTTAAAAAGAAACATGTCGTCTGGATTCACATTTTTTTCTTTTTCGCACATTACTTGCTTAATCCAATCAATTAATCCGCCCCAAAACTCGCTACCAACAAGCACTACGGGAAATTGTGCTACTTTATGAGTTTGAATTAAAGTAAGCGATTCAAATAACTCATCCAGCGTTCCAAATCCGCCCGGCATAGCAATAAACCCTTGCGCGTATTTCACAAACATGACCTTGCGCACAAAGAAATAATCAAAATTGATGTTCTTATCCCTATCCACATATCGGTTAAAAAACTGCTCAAAAGGAAGTTCAATTCCTAAACCTACAGATTTTCCGCCTGCCTCAAAGGCTCCTTTGTTACCAGCTTCCATAATACCTGGTCCACCGCCGGTAATCACGCCAAACCCAGCGTTAACGAGCTTCTTGGCAATTTCCTCGGCAAGTAAATAATAGGGGTTATCGGCTTTGGTTCGAGCCGAACCAAAAATGCTTACACATGGACCAATTTTACTCATTTTCTCAAAGCCTTCAACAAATTCGGCCATTATTTTAAAAGTGGCCCAACTATCACTTACTTTAATTTCTGGCCAATCCTTTTTCTGAAAAGCCTTCTTAATTCTTTCTTCTTCTATTGGATCTGTCATATCGTTTTTACACTAAAAAGCAACAAAGAAACCTCACGTAACTCTGCTGCTTTTTCATTTAATTTTTTTAAATATTATCCCAAAAGTTGCTTCAATACTGAAGAAATAACTTTGCCATCTGCCTTACCTGCTAATGCTTTCATGGCCAACGGCATTACTTTGCCAAAATCTGCCGTACTGCTTGCTCCAGCGGCTTTAACCACTTCTTGCAAAGTTAATTTAACTTCCTCTTCACTCATTTGCTTAGGCAAATATTCTTCTATCACAGCCAATTCATCTTGCTCCACTTTGGCCAAATCTTCCCTTTTATTTTGCATGTAGATATCCAAAGATTCCTTGCGCTGCTTGGCCAATTTTTGAAATATTTTTAAGGCCCCTTCATCAGAAACAACCCCATTGGCTCCAGGCTCACTTGCTGCCAAT
>Ga0163151_10004649_pt1 | contig 18226 bp, 15 predicted proteins | sample OliLakLV19MP5IB2_FD_145596 | JGI IMG/M metagenome (GOLD analysis project Ga0163151, IMG submission 145596) | Freshwater microbial mat bacterial communities from Lake Vanda, McMurdo Dry Valleys, Antarctica - Oligotrophic Lake LV.19.MP5.IB-2 | ecosystem: Environmental > Aquatic > Freshwater >... | reverse complement strand
CTCATGGATACAACTTACCGCCTGGCCAAAGGCGCAGACCTGGCTCCGCCATTGAAGGGCAATGACGAGTTGGCTCAGCTCGATGTATTGCTACACGATACGGCGGCAAAACTGATCGAAATAGAGCGCTTCAAGAAGCAACTCGTGGGCGTGGTTTGTCACGAACTGAAGGTCCCTTTAAGGGCTGTGCAGACTCTTCTGGTCCTCGTTGCCGCTGACAAGACTACCCTTAGTGAGAAAGCACAGGCCGCGGTGCAAATGGCAGAACGAAACTGCCACCGTTTGCAACTCATGGTGTCGGAATTGCTTGACGTCGAAATCATGAGTTCAGGAAACGTCCGGCTCACGAAAGTAACCAGTGGCTCCGGGCAAATCATGCAGGCCGCCGCTGACATGGTCAGAGCAATAGCCTCAGACCAAAACATTGAGGTCGTTTTAAAAGACTGCCAGACAGATTCTCTGGTTGACCCTGATCGCATGATTCAAGTACTGGTCAATTTACTGTCCAACGCTATCAAATTCTCGCCAAAGGACGCACAGATAATTTTGGAAGCAAAAGATGCTGGGACGTGTCTGGAATTTTCAGTTACGGACCAGGGTCCTGGCATTGCTGAGGATTTACACAAGCTCATTTTCGAAGTATTTCGGCAGGCAGACCAACCGCAGGACAAAAAGATTAAAGGAACCGGCATGGGGTTGTCCATATCTAAAACAATCGTGGAAGCCCATGGCGGAACTATCGGCGTTGAATCCACTCCCGGGCATGGTTGCACATTCCAAGTTATCCTGCCGAAAGATGGTCAAGCCATTTTGGCGAACCACTCTAACACTAAACAATCAATTGCAACACCAAATAGTCCTATCAAACCCTGGCAGATGCGCATTCGGCATAAGGGATTGGTCTTGATTGGACTACCACTTCTAACTGAAATTTTATTGGTCGGAACACTTGCCATCTTTCTTCAACAAGCAAACCATGAAATCGAGCGCCAATCTCAAGCACGCACAGTAACTGCCAAAGCACAAGAAGTTCTCCAGTCCGTGATGGATTTGGCCATGTTATGTTTTTTGGGACAGGGACGACAAGAGCCACTCTATCTGTACAAAGTGGAAAAGCAGAACATAGTACCTAAACTGCAAGACCTAACAAGGGCAGCTGGAGCTGATGCAACAAGAACCGCAGGGGTCAAGGCAATAGTTGGGACTATTGCAAACATTACGCAGATCCATGACCTTGTAGTAGCGGACAGCCTGGTCGGCGAACTAAGACTCGAGAAAGCCGATTACAAGCGAGTAAATAATTACTTGAATTGCTGGCGGCAGCTTTCTGATGAAATGGCGAAATTGGCGACACATGAGGAATTGCTTGAGACCAATGAAAACCAACACCTTGACACTCTCGCTGACAATTTAGATAAGGTCTTGCTGATCGGATTAGCAGTTAACCTGCTAAGCGCCATCGGACTGACAGTGTTTCTCACACAGAATATAACCAAGAGAATTACAAACGTCAGACTCAATGCCGAAAGGACGCTAATGCGCCAGCCGTTGTTAGCCGCCATAAGTGGTTCTGATGAAATTACACATCTGGACAGCGCTTTTCGCGACGCCGCAATAGCACTCTATCAAGAACAAACACTCAAACAGCAACTAATGGCAATTGCCAGCCATGAGTTACGGACACCAATGACGGCTATCTACGCGAGCCTGGGACTGTTGCGCTGCGGGGTACTGGGTATTTTGCCACCTGAATCCGCCCAGAAAGTGGCTGAGGCAGAATTGGCTACGGAGCGGTTGATCGCCCTGATCAACGATATTCTCGACATTGAGAAAATGGATGCCGGGAAATTTGTTCTCAACCTGGAAGATGTGCCCGTGCAGGCTATGGTAGCCCGTGCAATTGCCTGTGTTGATCCGCTGACAAGGGACAAGGAAATTGTTTTACAGAACAACGTGGGAGCTTCCGTTGTTCGCGGTGATGCGGACAGACTGGTCCAAGTCCTGGTAAATCTGATATCCAATGCCGTGAAGTTCTCTTCTTGCAATGAAGTCGTAAGCGTTGGAAGCTACATCAAAACCGCGGATTGTTTGGTCATTACGGTAAGTGATTCTGGATGCGGCATACCCAGCGGAATGGAAGAGCGGATATTCGAAAAGTTCATTGGTGCTTCGGACAAAGACGTCAACCCCACTGGTACGGGGCTTGGGCTACCGATCAGTAAAGCAATTGTCGAGCAACATGGCGGAACCATCGGCGTTGAATCGGTCGAAGGTCGCAGAGCAACTTTCTGGTTTTCGTTGCCACTGGTAGCAAGTGACGAAGAAAGCGGTAAAGCGCAGACAGCTAAGGAATTTTCCGCTCAGACCGAGCCATAGGTCCTAACGTCCCAGGTACAGGAACCATACTCAACAATTTTCGTCTGCTTGTATCAACTTTCATCAGGCGCAAATTTATGCGACAAGCGATTCTCACGATTATGATTTTGATGCTGCAGAGCCCGTTGGCATTGGCTACTTCGGTCAATGAACTGCGCAGCGAAGTGGACTATAAAATCTCTGTTTACCAGGCCAGAGGCGAACTGACAGGTCGGCAAATAATTGCCTTTAAAGACCGCGCGCAAGTCATTTCAGAACAAAAGAAAGATGTTCTGCAAAAGCAGCGCGATCTGGCAAACCTCAGCTGGCAAATTGATCAAGCACGAAAACCGCCCCACATCGCCAACCGCAGTTTCACTTGGTGGTAGCCAAATAATATTCTCTACTGCGGCAATTTTATTTTCACAGACTCATCTAATGTAATTACGCCGGCTCGGTAAACAACGCCAACCAGCCCGCGCATGTGCAATGCTGCCTTGACGAATTCCGGAGCTGTCTTGCCTATATGCTTAGCGGCGATTTCTTTGCCGGGAAGAGTGCACGGCGTATTTTCACATTCCACAGTAAGGATGACCCCACCGTCAAAGAGAAGTTCAGTTCCACGCGGCAATGCTGTAAAGTCAGGAATACCTGACAGCGTGACATTGGCGGCCAAAAGCCATGGCTGAAGTTCCTTGATGCTCATGGTGTCAGCGATGACTTGCAACTCTTCAACGGACACCGCTGACCACTGGCGCCAGTTTCGGACGGGCGTCCCGCGGATGATCCCTGGATCCCGGCCATCGGACTTGCGGATGAAACCGTAGTGCACATCACCGATGAAGCCTTCCAGTGTCACTTCCGCACTCGAACGTCCACCCGTAGGAAACCGGGTGGCTTTGTCCTTGACACAAAGCGCTTCAACTTTTGCAATTAGCTGCATCAGATATCATTCAACAATTTGCCGATGAACCTGCCAATCTTTCGGGCAGTTTTCTTCACTTCCCCACTGTCTCCCGTTACCCCGCGAATGACGTCATCAGCTGCCAGAAGGGCTTGTCCACCAAGAGCAACTGCGCCCCACTTCCATGTAAAGGGATCTGAGGGATCGAAGCCTTCTATTGCAGTTTGAGTAACAACTTCAGCTATCTCTCGTGGTGTCATGCTCAAGTTATTGGCGCTGTCGAGTCGCAGGAAAAATTTCTGGGGCGCCCCGGAAATAGGATTATTCGTAACGCCAAGAATAATCCAGTTGCCGCCATTGTCGGTAGCTGGCTGCATTTCAATATTCAAATCAAGAGCAATCCAACATCCTGGTCCAGTGCACACCACCAAACGTCGACGGTCTTCCTCATCGCGGGAGCCGAGGCTTAAGCTGACAATTTTACGCGGCAGCGCTCGCTTTAAATCCAAGCCGATTGACTGAAGTTCCGCCGGAGGATCAAATGGCACTTCCAGTCCGATTCCTGATAGATGCTCGATTTGCAGCTCGGACGAACTACGCATCATCTGCAGATGAATCTTCGGAGCTATTTCCAATGCTAAACCGCCCAGGTCGCAAAGGCTTCGGTCTTCGCGCTCCAGCTTAATATCATGTCCGTTCTTGATCACACGCATACCCCGGGTCAACAAAGACCGAGTGAGCGGATCTGCAACAAGAATGCCAGCGGAGCGTTCTATGAACATAACGAGATCCTTTTCTTTCTCGTGCAGAAGAACCTTGAAATTGACAGCATCACTGAGGCATTGCCTATATTCTTCGAGAACGATCGGCAATTCTATCGAGACCTTTCCCATCTTCATTAAGGCACCGACGATCAAATCTTTGCCGGCAGTTCTAAGTGTGCTGAGAAGTGCCTTGGACTTACTCTTCACCTGCCCTTGCTGGGCAAGAACTGGCGTCACAATGCACTTTGGACCAGCTGCTTTCAAGTGCAGATTTTTCAGCCCGATCAACTTTCCGCCGACTTCGAAAGTGATACCACCAACACTTTCCAATGTTGCGTCATCCGGAAGTGTAGATCGCAAGCGGAATGACACAGTCTTCTCAACAGTCATAACCTGGACGAAGCTTTGCGACATTGCCGCAGGCAGATCGACCACCGTCACTTCGGAGCGCTCCATTCGCGCTCCGTCAGCGTCCGAAATGAAGGAAGTGACTGTTTCGAAGCAGTGATACAAGTCGCAGGCCAATTTATTTCTTTCCGCCAACGTGAGAAAGTCAGCGTCTTTGAATGCATCGATGAAAAATTTGCGCAAATCAAGTCCGGTCGATTCAAGAATCAGTTTCGGGAAATCGCTTGTGTGAAGCGTGATACCATCAGGTCGAAGGGCAAGATCAACCATCTCCGGCAAATTGACGTAAGAATTCAAAGCACGATCGATTTCGTCCAAATGTTCAGTCGCTCCTTCCAATCGCGCTATTTTTCGATAAAGAGATTCAACGTCAGCGGTACGTTTTTGTCTTTGAGCAACTTCAATTAGGAGATTTAGGCACTCAACGACTTCGACAGTCAGAGCATTTTCCTGGGATTGACGGACCATCAGCCCTTTTCTGGCATACAACTCCGCATCAATGAGAAGTTGGTCAACACCTACAGTGGAGGGTCCTGCCCCTAGGGTAGCGCGTGCATGCGAAGTATGCCGAGTTGCCCTACCGGTCGGCTCCCGGTTGTTTGTAGATGTATCGTCGATTGCAAGGCAATTTCGAGCCATTGCTAAAAACCGATCTGCTGTTTCCCGCTTGGTCAAACGTCCGCAGTCTTCCCAGAGTGCAGCCAGAACTCGGCGTGCTTCGCGAGCATCATCAAACTTGTTCTGGCGTTGGTAAACCTCCGCCAGACTGAGTAAGGAATCAAGGTGTTCAGCACGCCCGGGTGCATTCAATGCGGCAATGACGCAGCGCCGCTCAAGAAATAGCTCGGCCGCCGGTAAATTACCAGCTCTGAGATGGCGTTCACTGCCTTCAACTATTATTGCAACATTCTTAACCTCGGCAATAGCCCGCCGCATCGCCACAGTTATCTTTTCCCGTTCACTAACTGCCGCTGTTGCTATGGCACCAGCACAGATGCTGAGGGCAAGCACGTTGCCTTGGCGGGTCAGTCGACATAGATCCGGGATGCGCCGGGCGAAAGCTGGATGAGCGAAGAAATCCAGAAAGAGGTTCTCCAGATGGACTCCCCCCGGTACGCCAGTGATGATGCAACCGTACACGGCCTCCCAGGCATCAGGCTCGTTATGGCTCATACGCAGGCGCAAATCCGCAATCAGTGGAAGCGCTTCCGGATTTCTCGCTTCAGCTAACTGTGCGGCATGGCAACATCTTTCCACCAGGGACCGTAGTGCCGTTTGCTTTTCGTTGGCGGTATGGGCATAGCTCAACGAAAAAGTCCTCAGTGACTACAAGATTTATACCCTGCATGTTCAACGAGTCTACGGGTGAATCGGAGCGGGCGCCATATTTTAGGAAGGGAACTGGGGTTTTTACTGACATCTCCGCAGTGAAACAGCCGGTGCATGACAACTGCGTGGTGTGGCTTAATTGGTTCATCGCTACAACTGCTGAATCGCTTGCGTTCGGCATTATTACTAATTCTGGAGGGGCGTACATGAACTCGCGGTCCTTGCTTTCACTATTTGCGCGAATTTCCCCACGCAACATGATGCTGCTCATTCTGGGACTTTCCGCGGGCGCTACCTTGTTGATCTCAGGCGAGATTGAACAACGGAACAAGGCACTAATCCCTGTTGCAGTGGCTGCGCCCACTAAGCAGAACTCTACGGTTCTCATCTGTACCAGAGATCTGCCCGAAGGAAGCACCATTGTTGATGGAGACGTGGCAACACGCACGGTAGAAGCAGACCGAGCTCCGGTGGACGCTCTTAGCGATCCGGATGCGGCGATCGGGCACAGCGTCAAATTCCCCATCGCCGCAGGTTCACTTGTATCTTCCAGAGACCTTGCTCCGCTGACAATGCACCGTGGTTTCCAATCAAAACTGCGGGCAGGAGAGCGTGCCGTCACCTTTGCCGTGGACAATTCGACCGGCGTTGCTGGTTTCGTAGCCCCGGATAGCTACGTGGACGTGATGATACAGGTAGGGTCCGGAGGCAATTCCACAACTCGTGCCATTCTGTCTGATGTGCGCGTAGTGGCATCTGGAACTGCCTATCAAAAAGTTCCCGGTCAGTCAGAAGCGCAACCGGCAAGCACGGTGACAGTAGCTGTCCAACCGGTGAACGCCGCGAAACTCATCAATGCAATGGCAGCCGGCAGAATTTACCTGACGCTCAGAAGCGACGTGGATCACACGCCGATTGCTGTCAGTGATATCAACTCCCTCTTCAGGCAGCCTGGTGAAACAACTGTCGCGACGGTGCCGATGTTGCTGCCTCCTCAACCGCCAATCATCCAGGTATCACAGCCGGCGGATTTACCGCCAAACCGGATTCACGAAATTGAGCAATTCGCCGGAGCAAATCGCAATCTCATACCGGTAAAGGAGATCTAGCTGAATACCGTGCGCCGAATGGCTCCGATGTAGGGACAGCGCCAGGCCGCTGCCCGGGTGGCGCATGGCGCCACCATCTGCAATCCAGGCCGCCATAATGACGTCGCACCATGTTCGGTATCATCAAGCACCCATGGCTTTCCAAAGGTACATGCATGACGCTAAGCAATTCGCTAATCGACAGGCCCCGGGTATTGAGAACATTTTCTCCGCCCTTAACCCAATTCGGACTGAGCAGATTTTCGGAAATTGCCGAAGCCGCAAAAACGCTCAATCACCCGCATCTGGTGCCGCTCTATGATTTCGGAATATCCGCGGAAGGGACAGCATACCTTGTAAGGGAACGTCAGGAAGGCGTGAAATTCACCAAGTTGATGCGAACGTCCCGCAAAATGGAAGAGGCGCTGGTAATTGCAATCTTCACTCAAGTTTGTGAGGCCCTCGAGCATGCCGTCGGAGAAGGTGTATCCTGCGGCGATCTCTCGCCGGACAACATATACATAGTTGATGCAGGCTCGACAAGTCCATTTGTGCGCATTGTCGGTATTGGCACCCAACGAAATGCTTTCGAACAAGACTGTTCTGCTCTCAGCTTAATCGTAGAAGAAGGAGCCACTCGTTACGCCAGTCCCGAGCGGTGCCTCGGCAAACCAGTAGACGAGCGCTCGCTTGTCTACAACATTGGTTGCATGATGTATGAGGCCGTACACGGGAATCCCGCGTTCCACGCCTCAGATGTGATTAAGACTCTCTTCGAGCATGTGAATGGTGCAACACCGCATTTTCCAGAAAGAATCGATCGCCTGGATTACATCATACGAAAATGCATTGAAAAGACCCCTGAGCAGAGATACAAGGACATTCGCAATCTAAGGCTTCAGCTAGAACAGGAAACTGTTCTTGAAGATCAAATGGCTCGCAAGATCATTGCTCGCATTGAGAAAGAACCGCACGGAGAACTTAAAACAATCTTCCGATGCTCAGTCATGATGATAGTCGCTTATCTATGCCTGTTTGGCATGCAACAATCACAAAAGCAATTGAGCCAATTACAGACGTCCAACGCAAAGGCGGCACTCTTGCAACCAAAGCTGCGGTCGATAATTGAAAGTAGAGCGGTATTGCCTTCCGAATTAAAGTAAACGCAGGTCGAGATTCTTGATTGAATGTCGAACACCTTGCAGATCAGCGTATTTAACATCCATGTCTTTGCACAGTTGGTCGACAGCGCGCTTGTCATCTTGACGCTGCAACTCACGGAGCTGGCGTTCAATATCGGCGTAGTCTTCTTGCAACTGCTCTTCTTTGTTCAAGAGCGAATTACGCTCGATGGTCAACTTATGTACTACTGAGGAATCTTTGACTACTGCTCGAGCTGGGGCGGCAAATGTAGTCAGGCTGATGATTGTCAGTGCTAGAAGCACTCCGCCTTTGATTGCCGTTTTTTCTTTTTGCATATCCATTAGTGCCGGCATTGGTCAGGGACTAAAATTTGAGATGCCGGCTTCGCCTCTCGGTACGTTTAAAGATAACAAGCCAAATGGACTTGTTAAAGTGCCACTTTCTTGATTTACTACCAGTCCACTTTGGTATGCTCATTTTATGGACTTTCCTGTAACTCTTGATAGCCAATTAACCGCGTCATTACACCGTCAGCTTTATGACGAGATTCGCCGCTGTATCCTGTCGGGTAGGCTCGCTCCTGGTCAAAGGGTCCCTTCTTCAAGGTCGCTGGCCGAATCGCTTGGAATCTCCCGGGCAACAGTGACAATGAGTTACGAATGCTTGCTGAGCGAAGGCTACCTCCAGGCAGCTACCGGTGCAGGTACATATGTTTGCCGCCAGCTTCCCGACGAACTGCTGCGAGCTAAGAACCCGGCGACCAAAGATAAAACAACAAATCGCTCAGTAGTCAAGACAGCCCACTACAAACGGCTCTCCAAGTACGGCGCGCATTTAAGAGACAAGGAATGGCTAGGTTTTGGAGGACCGGAGCCAGAAATTCAATTCTCATTCGGACGTCCGGCCATGGACGAATTTCCTATGAGGGAATGGCAACGTCTATATAACCTGCGGTTCAAAAAAGCTCTGTTTAACGAACTAGACTGCCCGAGCAAATCCCAGGGATACGCTCCGCTACGCAAAGCCATTGCCAGTTATCTGGCTCGCGCCCGTGCCGTTCAGTGCGATCCAGATCAGATCATCATCGTTAATGGATCGCAGCAAGCAATAGATTTAGTCTCCCGAGTAATTCTTGACCGCGGAGATAACGTCGGCATTGAGGAGCCAGGATACATTGGTGCGCGCAAAGCATTTGAAGTGCAGGGCGCGCAGTTGATACCACTTCCGGTCGACAACAGTGGTCTGACGGTAGACAAGCTAAACTCCATTCCCAACCTTAAATTGGTCTATGTCACGCCGTCACACCAATTTCCCACAGGCGTAGTTTTATCTTTGCCGCGCCGATTGGAACTACTCAACTGGGCGGAAAAGACATCAACTTTCATCGTGGAAGACGACTACGACAGCGAATATCGATACAAAGGAAGACCAATTCCAGCGCTTGCAGGATTGGAGCACCACGAGAGCGTTCTCTATATAGGAACATTTTCCAAAGTGCTGTTTCCCGCTTTAAGGTTGGGATATCTGGTCGTTCCAGTTTCATTGATTGAGGTCTTCGCCAGAGCCAAATGGCTGGCTGACAGGCATTCTCCACTTATCGAACAGCAGGTCTTGACCGACTTTATCAATGAAGGTCACCTGGATCGCCACATTCGCAGAATGCGCAGCTTCTACGAGCAAAAGCGCAAGCTGGTTGTGGCGGCTCTGCAAAAATCGTTCGACGGGAGAATAGAAATTCTCGGAGACAACGCCGGTATAAACGTTTTGATTCGTTTGCAAACTGACGTGTCGGACGAAGATCTAGTTGCACTTGCACGAACGCGCGGCGTTGGCATAGTTTCGACACGCGCATTTTATTCCGGTGCAGGTCAAACTGGAGAATTTCTTTTGAACTATGGCGGCATCAGCGATGCCGCCATTGAAGCTGGCATTCTGCGCCTACAAGATTGCGTCGACTCCCGATGACGAATCTGACCCATAATCCGTGCGCGACGTGGATAAGCGCATCCCATCCAAGACCGAATTTAAGATGCCATTACCGCTGGTGCGTTGGTCTCCGTCGTCTTCCAAGCGATGGATAGAGCGTAAATAGCAATCTTGAGAACCGACATTAGGCAGCCTCCGAATCCACCACTTTACAGCGGGGACGGCAGCCCTGATGGATGCCAACAGCTAAAAGACTTTAGTGAATTATCAGAAACTGGCAAATTAGCTGTTTTAAATTTCTCGATGGCGTTGTACTATTTCCAATGGCGATTAGATATGCACCAAACATGGTGCCGCTAGATTTAGAAAGAGGCTTTCTATGACCAGCAGACTTAACGAGGTCAACTCCCAATTTGCACCGCCCGTGGCAGAGCCCGCGGTCGCTAAGTCCTTGTCGGAGCTACCAAAGCAAGACAAACGCAAGGTCACAACAGAGTTGCTACGCATCCACAATCTGGTAAATGCGCTAGATTCCGACCTTAGCGATTGGTCCGATAAGGACAAAGCAGACAACAAGCCCGTAGCGTAAGCGCCTTGCACGGGCTGCTATAGCGCCTTGTCGGGGCGGCCGCGTTCAAACACCGCGCGGATAGTCGTCGCCTAAGTCATCCTCGAACGACAGCTCGTCATTTTGTGCGCGCTCGTCCGGTTTTTGACTACGGTTAGGCTTGTCATACTCAAGCCACTCGCCTCCTCCGCCAACATAGACATCACCTGGCTCGCTGAAAATACGGTCCCAGGTGGGTTTGTACTTGTCGGTGCTGTATAACTCATAACATGAAATCTGATCCGTATCCTTGCCCATACTTCCTCCGTCTAACGCAATGGTTCAGCATCCTTCGACGCCACAGCCTTAGTCAGTACTTCCAATTTATCCTTGATGATCGCAACACCTGGTATTTCTCGGGCAATTTGTAGAACGCGTTCTCGTTCCTGCCCGTTGGACACTGCCCCCTGAAGCAAAACTGTGCCACCAATACTTCGCACATGTATGTTGGAAGCATTCTCTGACAGGGACTTTTCTTGCAAAAGCGCCCGGCGCACACCGCGGTTTATTTCCACGTCCTGCTCATTGGGCTCCGCAATCCGGCTTAGGGAAGCTGGACCCCAATGGTGCGTGCCACCGCATCCGGTGACAATCAGAGAAAATAGGACGACCGGCACAGCTCTGTACACAGGTGCTCCTTGATGGCTTCGGCGCCGGAAACAAAGACAAAACGCCTTTGAAAAGGTTCCATACTATGTTCACATGCTTCCTATCAGTGCGCCGAAAGCTCTGGAACTAAGCTACGCCTGAGCCGTCTGGCAACCCGAGCGCAATAAATAACAAGAATGGCAGAACTACGGGAGGACGCGCTGTTTGTCCTCGATGGAAGTCTGCGCGCGCGTCTGGAGGAAACAATGTCCCAAGGTTCGAACTTAGCCACCTTTCTGATAGGCGCTGCGGCAACACTAGCAGCGGCAATTCTGCCGGCCACCCAGGCTGCCACAGTTAAGGAGTACGGCGTCGCAAAGTCGTTCCGAGTTCAACCTGGTGCAATTGACTGGTCCTATTTCGCTTTCAATCAGCCAAGTGTTGTTCCTGCTGGGCTTATACAAAAAGACGATGACGTAAGCCCAGGTTTTCTGGAAGAAATTAAAAGGGGACTAGCAAAAATACCTGTAAATATCCTGCAAGCACTAGATCGCGACGGCTATCAAATAACCTTGAGTAAGACCGTGACGGAAGCGGTGCCAGCAGCGAAGAACCAGCAGGTGCGTGGGTATCAGCCACATGCCACGTGGAACACCGTTTACGGAATGTTTAACCGAACCACTGGTCAAATTGTGATGGCAGAAAAGGCTCAGCAGGACGATCAGTACGGACGCCCCGTACTTATGCCATTGAAGGATCTGCAGCGGCGCGAGGGCATCATACGGCATGAATGTGGTCACGCAGTGGATCAATATTTAGGACACCTGTCGCATTCACCCGAATTCAAACAGGCTTATGATAAAGGACTGAAGTCCATCAGCGCTCCAGAGCGGAAAGTCCTCTCTTATTACCTGCAACCCGGTGACGCAGGGCGTGAAGAAACATTCGCGGAAATTTTTGCATCGTTGAACGAGTACGCATGTGATCGCAGTTCGGACATTCTTCTACGAAATCATTTCCCCGAGCTGGTAAAACTGATTCAAACGAAGGCCGCTGCCATCAAAGGCTAACCGCCCATGTAGAGCGCCGCCGCCCGCCGGCGCTCTACATGAGCCTAGTACACGACTTTCGATACAATCTTGTGCAGCCGGCGTACCGCATTCTTAAATCCTTGCACAGGGATGCGTTCGTTCTTGCCGTGCATGGTGGCAAGATGCTCAGGATCAATTTCCATTGGCTCGAAGCCATATGCCACTGTTCCGAAATTTCGAAACCAGTGGGAGTCTGTGAACCATGGAACGACAACCGGAACGACCGGGACACCGGGCTGCTCTTCATGGGCAACCTCGGTAATAGCTGCGTACAGATCGGTGTTCTGAGGCGAAGCTTCGGCATGCACCCAGTCAACAACAGAAATCTCAATTGTCGGGTCCGCTATCCTCTTTTGCATTTCTTCAATGAACGCTTCTTTGGTGACACCTGGCAGGATACGACAGTCAAGCTCAGCTATAGATTCGGCTGGAATCACATTAGTCTTATAGCCGGACTTAAGCACCGTTAAAGACACGGTGTTTCTCAGCATTGATGATCGCAGCTTGTCCGTGAGAAGCTCGCTGTATATTTTCGGGTCCGCCACTGATTTATCGATGTTGGTAAAGTAGCCGCGCAGCGGTTCTGGCTCACATGCGGCGATTGATTGAAAGAACTCGCGCACTGCCGGCAACACAGTGGGTGCCGGCGGCTCGTTGATGACATGAGTAAGAGCACGGACCAATTTATTAGGAGCAGAATCAGGCATGGGCATGGAGCCATGGCCCGCATTTCCACGTGCAGTTAAACGCAGCCAGAGGACTGACTTCTCAGAAATATCCACACCCCAATACTTCGGTACGCCTTTGGAGGTTGTCTCGATGAAATATCCTTCGTTGATCAGGAACTCGGCATCACGAACCAATTCAGGGTGATTTTTCACAAACCATTCAGCACCAAAGCGACCACCAACTTCTTCATCCGGCGTCGCCAAAAATATCACATCACGTTCCAGTGGCTTTCCGGCGCGCTTAAGAAGCAACATCGTCTCAAGCTCAGCAATTGCCATGCCTTTCATGTCCATGGCGCCGCGGCCCCAGATCTCACCGTTGACGGTCATGCCGGAGAACGGTGGATGGTCCCAATCTGATGCCTCAGCCGGCACCACATCAATATGATTCAATAGAATAATCGGTCGCTTTTTGCCACTACCCTTAAGGCGCGCATACAAGCAGGAACGCCCCTTTTCTGTCTCAAAAAGTTGCGATTCAATTCCATTGGCTTTAAATATCTTTTGCAGATACACCGCCCCGAGCGTTTCGTTACCGGGAGGATTTGTCGTGTTGACCTGAATGTAGTCGCTCAGGTATTTGACGGCTTCATCGCCGGCAGCCGCACTCCAATTTCCACCAGTTGCGGCCGAAACAGCAACCGCCGTTGCTACGCCAACAGCGAATAACTTATCCATGTGTACCTCTTTCTAAGCGCGGATAAAATCGTCCGCAGTCTGCCCGACGGATTCCTGTAATTTCTCAATCACTTCAATTTGTTTTCGGCGGTTCTCGCTCATATCTGCAATCGCGTCTCGGCAAGATGTCAAAGCCTGCGCCTGATCCGCCACACGCGCTGCCACTGCGGTCGAGACCGAGCGGCACTCTTCGAGGTTGCGACTGAGCGTTTCAATCGATTCGGTAAGGCCGTCCAACAATTTGCGCCCCGTTGATTCAGCTCCCGAAGAAGCGTGCGCGGTTAGCATACCGCGAGACAACAAAGTTTGCATACGTGAGATTGATTCACCGACGGTTCGGCGTTGGTTATTGCATCTCTCGGACAGCTCGTGTAGGCGCATCATAACAGCACCCAGGACAGGTTCGCCGCTTGGAGCGGTCATGTCAACGGACATGGAAATGACTTCCAGAGCATTGCCAATGTTGTCCAGTTCGGACTGCAATCCGGCCAGACGATCAGCCTGCTCACTACAATGCTCGATGCTTTGTTTCAAAGAACTGAGATTTTCGGCAGTAGTACTCAACAGGCGACGGACTTCGGTTGTGGTGCGAAAAATAATGGTGGATTTTTGATTGGCGCTTTCGATCGGCTGAACCAGATCGCTAGAGACAGTTTCCAAGGAAGAATTATTGCGAACGGCGTCATTGACGGATGCCAGCGCTCGCTCCAGCTCCTCTCGCGACCTATCGAGAGCCGCATAATAGGATTGAAACTCAATTGCTAATTCATCGATTAATCCATGCAGCAATTGAATTGAATCCTGCTGCTTTTTCTTGTCTGTCTCGAAGTTAGCGCTTTCCTTTTGCGCAGAATCAAGGTCGCGCTTCAAGTTTTCGAGAGTCAACCCGATGTGGTTAAAAGCTTCAGCCAGTTCTCCGAATTCATCGTCGGCATCCAGATCAACGGAGTTAAACCTCCCCTGTTCTGCATTTTCCGAAGCATTTAAAAGAGTTTTGATGCAGTTGACTATGTGCCGTCCAAAGAAGAAATTAAAGGCGGCGACCAACGCAATTGACAGGAGACCACCTGCGATAACAGCCAGTTGTGAGGCCCGCACGCTCCGGAGCATCTCACCTTCGCGCTTGTTCAGAAGGGTCATTTCTTCAGCCTCGAAACTTCTCTCAATGGCCCGCACTTTTTCAATGAATTCTGTTCCCTGACCAGAGCGAACGCGCTCGTGTCCAGCTTCCTTGCCGAGGGTTTGATAAGCAGTTATTGATTGGTCAAAACTGCGCAGGCGCTCTTCCATGATGCCGCTCAGTTGCTGGAGAGTCTTTGATTGAGTGGTGTTGTCCTGCACAAGAGACTTAAGCCGCTCCATACTTCGCTGAGTTAATTTGACGTGTCCTCGGTAATCTTCCAAAAAACCTAACTGACCCGAAAGCAAGTAGCCCCGCTCATCTCCCACAGCAGCGGCCATGTGGAACATCATGTTGCGAAATTCACTGATTACTTCCCGGCTATGCCCGAACCACCGTTGATCCTCAATCAAGTTCGCGACACTGTATAACGTGCTACCGCTGACCACAACGACAATGATCACAGATGCGGCGGTCATCGAACCCAATCTTGCTAATACGTGCATTAAACAGCCCCCATGGCCGGCGTTGAAGCCTTCGGTTTGTGGTGTATTCCAAAGGTAAGTATGATGTAACCCAGAATTAAGAGAATCAACCCATTGAGCGCCTCGGAAATTCCAAATTGAACTACGGCATGAGGTTCAACGCACCACATTGAAAGCACCATAACAAGCGCTCCGGTGTTGATCATGACCTTAGATCCAGTTTTAGGTCTTGAGTAAACACCAGAATTCAGAATGGTGTAGCCGAACAGGAAAAAGAACAGCCCTGCCAATGCTTCAGAAAATCCATATTGAGCTATGGCCTTCGGTTCAAGAAACAGGGCAGAAAGAGCCATCACTATCGCGCCAATGTTGATCATAGCTGTTGATACGGCCGTCGGCGCCCGCCAAATGGAAATGCGTCCAATACCGTTGATGTGTCCGATGACTTTGACACCACCGCGTAGGTTTTCGGCAATAATCTGCACAGTGATCGAGTCGCCTTGGTTCAGTAGAATCGGTGCAAGTACCACTTCATGACCGCTGAATCCTTCAACCAGACTCTTCTTCTCGCCATCGACGGTTCGACATCGATCATCGAGATCGCCAGGAGTAGTGGAGGAAACGTGTGTGAAAAGCACCTTGGCACCGGGTCCTGCAGAAATCACCAGGCGCGACTGAAAATCGGACGGACCGATCGGCAGGTGTCCGGAATTCACCACCTCGACAACGACAAGGCCAACGTCGCTAGACGGATTACCGTCAAATCGACTTGAGAGACGAGCAGCTACATCTGGAGTCGCTTGCGCCAGAAGCCCTTGCCAGAGGATTCTATAGGACAGTTGTTTTCGACGCTGGTTAAGTATCCAAAGAACGATACTGACCATGATGCCGATCGCGGTGGCCATGGGCGCTAGCAACCTGACATCGATTAGCTCATCGTATTTCATTGCAACGCCTACTTCCTATTAGAGCGCCAGGCACTACAAAGCGTCTAGCTCAACTTAGGATTATAGCGATGAAATCCGTCTGTGTGCTGTCGTTATATAGATAACGATGCGTACGGGCGGCGCATGGCGCTGCCTATGTAATGGTGCATTATTCGGACTCCCTAGTAGGCGTAGGGAGAGATTTTGAATTTAGTTCTCAACTTCGCGTCCAGCTCTTTATTGGTTATATCAAGGCTTTCCAGAGCAGCTTTGCGCTGTTGAAGCTGCCCCAAAATAGAGTTTCCGGAGCTGTCCGTTGCAAAAAGGTTGCCTTGAATTTTCAAGTAATCGCCGAAGAGGCTTGCTGCGTTGATGAAATACTGCGTATAACCCTGATGCAGCTTTTTGGTTTCACCAATCTGGGGCAACTGACCCATTTCCGCTTGGGCTTTTTTGTATCTTTCGACCATGCTGCGCAGCAGCGTGGAGGCCGCCAACTGCTCCTGTTCCGAGTCGGCAGATTTAAATACTGATGCGGCAAGCCCTTGGGTGAGCAGTTTTCCTGATCTCTCTTTCTCTTGAGGCGACATCTGCGCCTGTCGTCGAATCCGATCGTACTGGACAAACCACTCGGCAACCTTGCTGCCCTTCTGCGCTTGCGCTGACGGCTGCGGGCTAGTCGTTTTTTCCGCTCCGATTGCCGGTAAGTTCAGCACGAGGTTAACGAAGACAACAACCAGTGCAAGCCTGCTCAACGAAGATGCCATTATTACAGACCCCATTACAGCCAACCGATCTCCGCATCAACACAAAGGTTGAAGCTTATATCTTACCTAGTCGACGCCTCATCTGTTTCTTTGTTCCGTGCAGTTGCCCTTAACAGATGCACTCTGGTAGCTTTACCATGTCGGCTAATTGGCGCAAATGGACGTTCACAAATTGCAAACACCGAATCCTGTCGGCCGCCGCAAGCGCATAGGTGAACTGCTTATCGAAGCGGGTATCATCCGCGCGGAAGAACTGCCCCGCGGTTTGCAAGAGGCCAAAGATCGTTCATTGCGTCTGGGCGAAGTCCTTGTGATGATGCGCTTCGTGACATCAGAAGATCTGGAAGCTGTTCTTCAGGTTCAAAACAAGCTGGAAGAAGGCTCGATTGGCGAATCTCAAGCTGTCGAAGCACTTCGTACATCATCTCGACACCGGATTTCCCTCGATGAGGCCTTGGCGCGAATCGGCAGGAACACAACTGAGACATCGCCTGGCGAACTAGTGCTTCAGCAGTTAGCAGCGGAGCTGCAACAGGCGGAAAAACTGCATGGACCGCAAAACCGCGAAATCGCTAATATTTGCCTGAAACTAGGCGAAGCTTTCTTCCGCAATGGAAATCTTCCGCTAGCCGAACAACATTATCGACGAGCCCTGCAAATATTTGAAAAATCATTAGGGCAGCGCAATCTCAAAGTAGCTTCGTGCCTGAGCAAAATCGGAGAGTTGAGCACATTACAACAGAAATTTGCCGAGGCCGAGACCATTTATTGGCGTGTGCTCGACATTACTCAAAGCGCCTGGGGCACCGATCATCCAGATGTTGCACATTGCCAGAATGCGCTTGCCCAGCTATTTGAAGCCCAAGGCCGGCTGAAAGAAGCTGAGCAATTCTATCTTTCAGCATTGCGCATCATGGAAAAAGTTGGTGGCAGCGATCACCCGGAAATAATCGACACCCTGCGACACCTTGCCTCATTCTGGCTTCGCCAGGGTAAAAAACCAGAACGCAAACGGCTTGGCGATTTGCTTGTGGAATCCGACATTCTTAGCCAGGAGCAACTGCAACATGCATTGCAGCAAAGCCTGCTTTCATCCGCCCCGCTCGGACAAACACTGGTGCGCCTCAACTATTTGACGGAGATGCAATTGCGCCCAGCACTGCAGGCACAACTTTTAATCGGAGACGGCGTGCTTCCTTCGCCAATCGCCTCTCGCGCTTTACGCCTGACAGCGGCAGGGCAATCATTTGACGAAGCACTGCGCAATTTCGGATGGGAACCGGATCGGTTTACGAGCCAAGAGTTGCGCACACTTATTG
>Ga0163151_10004647_pt1 | contig 18228 bp, 23 predicted proteins | sample OliLakLV19MP5IB2_FD_145596 | JGI IMG/M metagenome (GOLD analysis project Ga0163151, IMG submission 145596) | Freshwater microbial mat bacterial communities from Lake Vanda, McMurdo Dry Valleys, Antarctica - Oligotrophic Lake LV.19.MP5.IB-2 | ecosystem: Environmental > Aquatic > Freshwater >... | reverse complement strand
GTGAACTTCTTTCAATACATCCACGACCGAGTCAGTGGCGCGCGGCAGATGCCCTCGCTGGCGGAACTGATCCAACAACGAGCCAAAACGATTAATCTCAGTCCTTCGTGGGGGGCTCCGTAATCGCCCCCCCCGGTTTATTGAGAAGATTCCGCGCTGACTTCCCGGGCGCCGCCCACTTCGTCAATTGCGCGTGCAGTTGCGCCAGGCTCAACGGCTTGGCCAGGCAGTCGTCCATACCCGCCTCCAAGCACCGCTCCCGGTCTCCGGTCAGCGCGTTCGCCGGCAACGCGATGATCGGTATCCGCGCCTCTCCCCGCTCCAGTTCCCGGATCGCCGCCGCCGTCGCCCAGCCATCCATTCCCGGCATCTGGCAATCCATCAACACCACGTCAAAGCGCTTCCGCCGCATCGCCGCCAGCGCGTCCTCTCCATTCCCCACCACGTCCGTCCGGCATCCGAACCGCCGCAACAACATCATCGTCGCCACTTTCTGGTTCGTCAAGTTGTCTTCGGCCAGCAGCACGTCGGCTTGAATTTGCCCCATCCCCGCCGACGCCACCAACACGGCGCCATCCGTCCATCGCAGCAGCCGGCATAGCGCGCGCGTCAGGCTGGCCCTCCGCAGTGGCTTCATCAGATACGCCGTATTCCCCATCGCCGCCGCCTCGATCATCAAAGTCTGGTCGCGCACCGTTCCCGGAAACAGCACCGGCAACACCTCCGCCGCGCTGCACACCCGCAAACGCCGAGCCAGTTCAATCGCGTCCGTCCCCCGCCAATGTCCACATCCATCAGAACCGCGCCGGGAGCCTTCCGTTCCACCGCCGCGCACGCCTCCGTTTCGTTCCTTGCCGTCACTATCCTCATTCCCAACGACTCCACCTGTTGCCGGGTCGGCAACAGGCCGATGGGCTGACTGCCTACGACCAACACCCGCCCGCCACTCAGCGCTTTATGCGTCGGCGGCGCCGGCAGTTGCACTGAACTCACATCTAATATCGTCGTGAACCAAAACGTACTGCCCTTCCCCGCGACGCTTCGCACCCCCGCCTCGCCCCCCATCAGTTCCGCCAACCTCCGTGAAATGCTCAGCCCCAGCCCGGTTCCGCCGTGCTTCCTCGTCGTCGATGCGTCCATTTGCGTAAAGGTCTGGAACAGTTTTTTCTGTTGCTCATCGGTCAAACCGATTCCCGTATCGCGCACCGAGAAACGCACCGTCACACCATTTGCCCGCTCCTCTTCCACCGGCTCCACCAGTACCGTCACCGATCCATTCGCCGTGAACTTGATCGCATTCGAAAGGAAATTCAACAGGATCTGGCGCACCCGCAGGGAATCGCCCAAAACGACCGGCGGCAGTCCACCGCTCACATAGAACTGCAGCTCCATTCCCTTCTGGCTCGCCGTCTCCGCCACCACATCTACGGCGTCCTCAACGGTCCTTTCCAGATCGAACGGCGCCCCCTCAATCTCCAGCTTTCCCGCTTCCATCTTTGAAAAATCCAAGACATCGTTCAGAATTGTCAACAACGCTTCGCTCGACGCCCTCACCGTTTCCAGGCAGTCCCGTTGCTCGCCGGTGATACCGGTCTGCAACAGCAGCGATGTCATTCCCACAATGCCATTCATCGGCGTCCTGATCTCATGACTCATATTGGCTAAAAACTCGCTCTTCGCCCGCATCGCCGCTTCCTTTGCTTCCCGCAGGGCTTGCTCAGATTGCCGCCACGCAGTCACATCCTGCAGCGTTCCACGCAGGCCCGTAATTGCACCCTTTGGATCCTGATCCGCCTCCCCTCGCGCCACCGTCCAAAGATGAGTTCCGTCAACTCGAATCAGCTCCAGTTCCACTTCATACGGTTCCCCTGTCCGCAGCGCCTGCCCAACCGCCGCCGTCAACGTTGACCAGCTCTAACCGTATAAAACGCGCCTGTTTGGCGAAAGGAGGCGCTTCGTTCGCCGGTTCCAGACCCACGATACGATACAGCTCGCGTGACCATTGCACCTTATCTCCGGCAACCTGCCATGTCCAACCGTCCACCCGCGCCAATCGCTGCGCCTCCTCCATCTCATGCTGCCGTATCCGCAACTCCTCTACCGCCAGTTTCTTCTCGCTGATATCCGCAAACGTCATTACCACCGCCACCGGTAGTGCCACGCCGGCTTCCAGGATCGGCTCCGAATTTATGCAGATCCATCGCCCCGCACCTTCGCTCGATCTCAGTCGAGCCACCACTCCGGCCTGCGCCTTCCTTCTGCGCAGCGCTCTCATGGACGGGTACTCCTCCTTGACAAAAAGAGTCCCGTCCTCGCGAAATAGCAGAGCCCCCTCCGCTGGACCCTTCACTCCCAACAGGAGCGCGTCTTGACATCCTCCGTAAATTCCTGCGCCGCAAGTTTGACCCCTTCGACGGCCGTCAGGTACGGGAAGAGCGAATCCGCTAGTTCCTCCGCGGTAAGGCCCGCCTTTAAGGCCATGACCACCGTCTGAATGCTATCACCGGCTTCGGGTGCAAGAATTGTTGCGTCAAGCGGTTTATCGGCATTTCTGTCCGCCACGAGCTTGATGAGACCCCGTGTATCGCGGGCCGCGATGTGGCGCGGTGCATTAGCGACTTTCACAATTTTGCTCCACCTTATTATTTCGGCACGATTAAAGAAACCGGAGGCTCTCCAACTACAAGCGTGTCCGGTTTGAAGGCGAGCCAGGCGAAGGCGAAAAAGACGCCATGCTCTATTGGCCGTAAGGCAGTCCCCTTCCGTTTTCCGCCGACGGCGACGCCAGTGACACTCCATACGCTGCTGGTTTCGCGATCTTCGATATGGCCTCCTGCCTTGCGAAAGCGAATTTTGCCGGCGCCGGTCTCGACCGAGAAGACTCCGATGGAACCGACCGAGCGAGATTGCTGCATATTCGTTGCATCGACGGGGCTCAATCCGTCGGGACTATAAAAAAGGACCACTTGACGGCCGTTCACCTTCTCCTCGATCACACCGCGGCGCGCCAACCGCGAGACGGGGTAAGCGCGATACCCATTACCGTCCTTCAGAACCACAAGCTTTTCCATTGGACGTAACGATGTCGCCCGTGTTGATGAGACCGGCATTATGGGGCCACTTCCAAATTCGTATCCCCGATAGGGGTTTCGTCCGTAGTCACGCTGAAATCCCGTTTCACGGGTCAGGACGATACCGCCGGGAAATGATTCCTTAAACTGATCGAATGGGATCATCTGCGAAGGGATGACTCTCAGTTTGGAACCAGTGTGCGTTCCGACGATACCGTCGCCGGTAATCTGTTGCCAAAGAGATTCGGTCTGGCGGTCGAACATGACCATGTCGCTGTTGCGAAGCATGCCCGAGACGCCAAACTCCAGTGTCGCGTCGCCCAACCTTCGGTCGAACACAACGGCGCTGTTGCAGAGCGGGCAATAGCTGACGAGGATCGGATTCTCGCCAATTCGGTCATTCACGAGTTCGTGCCACATGAGGATCTGCAACGGGTAAGCCCGCGCACTCCCATCTAGCTGTACCGCGATTACCAACTCAGTAGGCGCCAGCCAATCAATGTTGCTTGCTGGAAGAAATCGAGGCTTGTCGATGGAAGGGATTCCGTCTTTGGGCGGTCCGCCACGTTGCAGCTGACCAAGGTCGATCGATGTCTTGGAAGTGTCTGTTCTCCAGTTTCCGCCGAGGAACTGACCGTATGCCTGGGCGGCCATAGCGACAACCAGCCCGAAACTTTTCATTCTGCTGACACTATTCGTTCCGGCCTGATGATCGGTAACGCGTAATTAGCGGGTTTCTGCCGCAGAAGCGAGAGTCTAATCAGCGAATCTGAGTCCGTAGACCAGCCAGGTATCCGCCGGAAATCGAAGTAAGCATTGCTAACCCGTGCCAAACCAGCAAATGGCTAAGCTCCTGATCCGGGCACGAGATTTGAAGAGAAAGGAGCGCGACGACGCCACCCAACACGCCGACAATCGCCCCGGTTCGAGGCCAATTGATTGCGTATCCTCGACGCGCGAGCATATATGTGATTCCCGCCGTCAGGGCGGCCAACATCAGACCGCCAGCAAGGCAGTGAACTCCGTCCGAAACAAAGTGCTCGCGGGGACCGGACTGGAACAGCCACCCAATCAGCATTGGAAAGCCCACCGCCAGTGTGAGAATTGGGATAAGCGGATTCACGAATTGGCGAGTTCCGGGGCGGATCGAAGCGATCAGGCTAACTGCGGCGAGCATGATGACTCCAACGGAAAGCCCTCCAAGCCAAACGACCTGCAGCAAGGACAGCGCCTCCCACCCGCACACGCCCATGGTCAGGGCATGCATTAAAGCGATCACCGCAGCCAGCGCCAATGCTGCGCCGATTGCCCCTACAGTCGAGGGCAGAGGCCGGACCGGCCGCAGGTCTGCTCGAATGAGGGCTCGAATGCGGTCTTCTATTGACGCGTCCACTGCGGGGCCGGGCATCGGCGCATCCGTCCAGCGGATCAGGTCCTCGCAACGCCGGCACGATTTCATATGCTCCGCGACCGCCGGGCGCAGCTTCAAGTCCATGGCGGGGACGCCTTCACTCAAAAGTTGGTCAACGTCTGCGCACGTCATCGGATTCCTCTCCTTGTTCCTGTTTCAGACCGAGCGCGCGACGAACGGCTTGATAGGCTCGGTATGCCTTCTGCTTCACGGCGGCCGAACTGGATCCGGTCGCGCGCGCCACCTCCTCGACGCTCATTCCGCCCACTTTCAGCATCATCAGCACCTCGCGTTGCGCCTCCGGAATCATCTTCATTACGGCGAGAATGGAGTTGGCCTCCAGCCGCGTCTCAATCGTTGCGCGGAGGTCGGAAGAGGGATGCTGTGCTATGGCATCAATGCTGGATTCCCGCCCCGAAGAGCGTTGCCAACGGCGGTATTGGTCCACGCGTGTATGCCTGGCGATAGCCAACAACCACGGCAGAACCGGACCGCCAGGCCGGTAGCTTTGTCGCGCCCGATGAATACGCAACCAGCATTCCTGCAATAAATCCTCGACGATGCGCGCATTGCCCGTCAGGGCATAGTAATAACGGGCGAGAATTGGATTGACTAGACTGACGAGTTCGTCTGCGGCCGCCGCATCCGCCTGCTGATAGCGATGCATCAAATGGACCAATATCTCGGACAGCGCCGTCTGACTGGCTGCCTCGGCGTCCGATCGTGACTCGCGAGCCTCTTCGGGATTTCTCATTATGGGATCGCCAGATGCATGAGATCAGCCTGCCATCCATTGAGTGTCCATCCTTGCACCCTCTTGGGGCAAGAGAATCCCGCGGCCATTCCTGGTCCGACTCTCGGCTCATACAAGTGGCCTTGCCGCATTCGCGCCCTGTATCTGGACGAGTACGGCTTCTTGTGGATCGCGGGAGCTTTTATTTTCCAGGGCCAGGACGCCCCGCGGACAGACCTCGGCGCACAATCCGCAGCCGACGCAGGAAGCGCGGGTGAAGCTCTTGCCGGCCTGAGCGTACGAACGAACATCAATGCCCATCTCGCAGTACTTGGAACACAGCCCACACGAGATGCACATGTTTTCCTTGACGGTGATGCGATAGCGGCCGAACTTCTGAACCAGGCCTAACAGGGCGGCCATAGGGCAAAAAAAGCGGCACCAGAGGCGAGTCCCGCCGAGCGGATACAGGCCGACACCGACGACGCCCGCGAGCATGGACGACACAATCAGACCGTAGAAGGATTGGAATCCAACTGTGAATCGAGCGAGCTCCGGATTGCTCTTTCCAGTTCCCCAACTGATAAAGAGCATCGCCGTTAAGAGGAAGCTGGTCCCCAGCACCGTGTTAATGGTTATCTTTTCGATCTTCCATGCGGTACTTGACTTGTCGGATAGGTGCCGCCAAGGCTCGCCGAAGGTGTTGGCCAAGCCGCCGCAACCGCAAACCCAGGAGCAATACCAGCGCTTCCCGAAGAAGGCGCCCAGAATCGGCACAAGCAGCGCGGAACCCAGGAAACTGAAGAGGATGAATGGAAGCGGAAGGGAGAAGATGTACGAAGGAGTCAGGTAGTCCATCTTCAGAGGCCAGAAGTAACTGAAATAGTACTCTGGCTGGTGCAGAAACTTCAGCAAGTGCGGAATCGAGAAAGCGAACGTCGCTTGCACGAAGATGACGACCGAGGTGCGGACGACTTGATAACGATTATGGCGGTACTTTCTGATAACGTACACGCCACCCAAAGTCACAGCAAGTGTGTACAGCACGCCGTAGAGCGTCCATTTGCCATCGAGCCCGATTCCCCGGGCCACGGGAGTGAACCATTCGGTGAAGTAAAGGATCAGGTAGAAAGCGGTCAGAAGCCCGCTCAGAAGCCATGCCGTGATGCCGCGGTTCTTGATGTCGTGCAGCAACCAGTGCGTTGTTCCGGTTTTTATCATTGTTCTTCTCTCTAGGCGACGTGCCGTCGATCCCGCTCCTGGTATTCGGCGAACGCCGCGCGGATCCTGTCCAGCTTTGTCCGCCCGAACTCGACATCAAACTGTGCCAAATGCAACTGCTGGACGACTTCTTGCATAGACCGCCGTTCCTGAATCCACCGCTCCAGCCATGTGTGATCCCACCGGGAACCGAGCATATTGAAGCCGATCACCGCGCCCTGCCGCTCAACGATTCGAAGACTAGCCGCCTCGCCCGGGAGACAGTGAAAAAAACTCTTCGCATCGTCCGGGAGCCGTGTCGCGTCACCGACGGTTGTGTACTCGATCTCGAAGAACTTAGCGCTGTTGAAAAAAAGCGGGGGAGTGTACTCGACGGCATCGCCGAGCATAGCCAGCGCTGCTAACTCCCCTTGGCGCTTTGCCGCGTACCAGATTTGCTCCAACATCGGGCTCCCATCACGCCGGGCGAATTCCGCACAATCTCCCGCGGAGAAGATGGAGGGTAACGACGTCTGAAAGGACCTGTTCACCTTAATTCCGCGTCCGATTTCGGGAGGCGTGGCTACGCCGCTTAACCAGTCCACCGCCGGTCGGACGCCGATGCAAATACCAAGCATCTCGCACGGCAGATCCAGGCCCTTTTGGGTTTTGACCGCGGAAACGCGTCCACCTGGTCCCGTCGCTAAGGCGGTCACTTCATCCTCGAGATGCAGCTTCACTCCGTGGCGCGTAAGATGGCCCGCGATCAATGCGCCCTCCTCCTTCGCCAGCGCCATTGGCCAATACCAGGATTCGCGAACCAGGAAGTCCACTTGGATCCCGTGATGAACCAGGCACTCGACCAGCTCAACGCCGATCAGTCCGCCGCCGACCACCACGGCCCGCCCCGTGGAGGATGTCAACCGTTCGCATTCTGCAAGGTGTTGGAGGGAGACAAAGTGCACGACGCCCTCTTTGGCGGCGTCAAGCCCAGGCCATTGAAAGCGGTTCGGTACGGAGCCGACAGCCAGAAGCAGCTTGTCATAAGTGATTTCGCGGCCATCCTCAAACTGGATGACCCGCCGATCGGCATCCAAATTGCGGACCCAACCCCGGACGCGATCAATCCGCTGCTTGTCGTAGACCTTGCGTTCGAACGGCTCCAGGTCACGGAGGTTCATTCGGTCCATATAGGCGTACATGAGGGCCGTTCGGGAGATGAAGTAGTCACTCTCGCCGCTGATGACGGAAATCCTGGCGTGAAGATCCCGCTTCCTGAGTGTCAGCGCCGCGGTTACCCCTGCGACGCCATTGCCGACGATGACGTAATGCATATGACTTTCTAAATTCCCTATGGCGTTCGCGGAGTTCGCTCGTGCAAGCCTAATCGGCGCAAGGCAGACTCTCCACCGGGCTTGTTCAGCTCCCAATATTTCATGCGATCCGATTGAACGAGGACGGCTCGCTCCCCATCCGAAGAACGCCACTCCAGGATTCGGTGAGACGAGGCACGTTCCACAGAAAATGTAATCTCCGGGCCTTCCGGAATTTCCACGCGCCAGGTTTCTACCGCAAACTTGCCGGCGGGAACGGAGATCGTGACGGGCACTACGCCCCTGGTTAGAAGAGCTTTCGTCCACTTCGCTTCCCGATGCGAGTGGCGTTCCTGTTGTAGAGATCGCCGGAATGGGACTGTCCGCTCTTCGCCCGGCATTAACTTGGGTTCGGCCATACTGCGCGCCCAGAACATCAGATGTTCTTCGGTAATCCCTCCGTTAGGTGTTGGGATGAGAGCGGATCGATCCGCCTCTCCATCGAAGTAGCTATGTCCGGTGTACTGAAGCCCGTCTGGCTGCACAGTCCACTGCGCCCAGGAGTGGCCACACCATTCCTGGCTCGAAAACGAAGCCTTCGTCAGGTAACCCGCCTGCTGATGTCCGGCGGGCGCGAGTGCAAGGAAGCTGCTGGTCTGTTCGTTGTAATCGTAGATCCCGGTTTGAAAGTCCTCGACGAGGTTCAACTTCATAACGGAGAAGACATCAGAGTCACTGTGCTTGCCGGGATCGGCCTTGACCCTCGATTGAAGGGAGAACGATTCGGCAACAAATATCGTTACGGCAAGTCCGCTTCGCGCAGAGCCATATCGCGGATAGGTGAGGTCATAGCTGGAGACCTCAGCCTGTCCATCGCCCCAATGCGCCCAAAATGATCCGTCCACATATGGCGTTGGGGTCTTTGCCGCGGGCTTAGGCGGGAGTTGCGGAGGCGAGGATGGAGCACAAGAGAATAAACCCAGGCAACCGGCAAAGGCGACCAGCGGCGAGAGAGCACGAAGTGAGACCTTATGGGGCATCAAGGTGGTATTCGCCGCCGCAAAGGAATCGGTAACGCAACCTTTTCGGAGCGATGCAAAACAAATTCTTTTGTTGCTGCGTTACCACTTCTCGCAAGGCGGCGAATCCAATTTACGTCGGGCCGCCAAATACGACGACGAGTGGCTGGCTCGCATCCCACGAGATTCGATAAGGAGAATTTGACTAATGACACGACGGAACTTCGGAAGCCGTATGGCGGCGGCTGTGGCGGGTATGGGCGCGGCTGCCGCCGCTTCGTCCGCGATGGCGGCCGACAAGAAGGCAAAGCATATCTGTAAAGGTATGAATGACTGCAAAGGGCAGGGTGGCGGCCCCAAGGGGATGGCCGGAAAGAACTCCTGCAAGGGCAAGGGCGAGTGCGCGACGGTCGCCAAGCACGACTGCAAAGGCATGAATGAGTGCAAGGGTCTGGGCGGGTGTTCGAGCGGCGACAACAGCTGCGCGGGCAAGAATTCCTGCAAGGGCAAGGGTGGCTGCCAGGTTCCGTTGAAGGCGAAGAAGTCCCTCATGATTCGGCGCGACCGCCAAGTCCAGGCGTAGCGAATTCCAGTCGGCTCGCCGCGCTGCGATCTCCAACCTCGCGGCGGGCCATTTTTTACCCTATTCCGTTGAGGTGTTACGAAATGGCAAATCGATGGGGACTACCGGACCTCGGCTTCGGAATTGGCTTGCGAACGGTTCATTTCCCGCACATCCTTTCCGAGCGTCCAAATGTTGACTGGTTCGAGATACTCTCCGAAAACTTCATGGACACTGGCGGACGGCCGGCACACGTATTGGACCAAGTGGCGGAGCGATATCCGGTGGTCATGCACGGTGTCTCGATGTCCGTCGGCAGTACGGACCCAATCAACTTCACATATCTCAAGAAGCTGAAGGAACTCGCGCGCCGGACAAACGCCCGCTGGATCTCCGACCACCTCTGCTGGACTGGGGTATCGGGCCTCAACACGCATGACCTACTCCCGATGCCTTATACCGACGAGTCTCTTCGCCACGTCTCGGAACGAGTCAGGGTCATCTCCGACTTTCTGGAGCGCCCGATCATCCTCGAAAACCCGTCCACCTACCTTGAATTTTCCGAATCGACTTGGAACGAGTGGGATTTCCTTGCGGAATTGGCGGAACGCTCCGGATGCGGGCTTTTGCTCGATGTGAACAACGTCTACGTCAGTTCTTTTAATCATGGTTTCGATCCATTCCAGTACGTGGAGAGCATCCCGGCCGACCGCGTTGTGCAGATCCACCTCGCCGGCCACACGAACAAGGGAACGCATATCCTCGACACACATAGTGATCACGTCGTCGATGAGGTCTGGCAATTGTACCGCCGCGTATATCAGCGGATGGGCGGTATTGCCACGCTGCTTGAGTGGGACGAGGCGATCCCCGACTTCGACACCGTGCATGCGGAAGCGCTGAAGGCCCGGAACTACCGAACGGCGCCCGAACAGGAGGCTCGCGATGGCCGCGTCACCCACGCCGCATAAGCGCGGTGAGTCGCCTCGCCTGAGCCAGTTGCAGCGGTGGATGCAAGCTTGCATCGTGGCGAACGGCCAGGTAGAAGCGGCAATTGAGACCGAGGCCGCCGCGAAAGAAATTCCCGCTAACGAGGCGTCAGGTCTAATTCGCCCTTCGCGCACACTGGCTCCGTTGGAACGGTTGGATATCTATCGGGGCATGTATGAACTCCGGCTCGTTGAAGCGCTTCGGGTCGATTATCCCGGGCTCATTCAATATCTCGGAGAGGATAGGTTCGATGAACTGGCCCGCCTCTACGTGTCGGCGCATCCGTCGCAAAGCTACACATTAAACCGGCTCGGCGATCGGCTGCCGAATTTTATCCAACAGGTCGATGGTATTCCGCGGCCGCGATTTGTCGAGGCACTGGCGCGGCTCGAGCTTTTGGAGACGCTCGTCTTCGACGAGGAGGAGTCACCCGTTGCCACATCGGTATCCATCGCAGGCGTCGGGCAAGAGAACTGGGGCGGTTTGCGACTGCGCCCTATCCGAGCCCTGCGTCTCGTTCGCCTCGATTATCCCGTCCATGAAGTTATGCAGGCGTTTCGTCGAGGTGCCCCCCCGCCTTCGCTGCGCCCGAGAAGGACGCATCTCATCGTTTACCGAAGAGAGTTTGGGCTGTTCCACCTTCCTGTCAGCGCACCGGCCTTTGCCCTGTTCCAAGCGTTGGCGGAAGGGGCGATGTTGGAAGAGGCGATGCACGCAATGTTCGAAGTCGGCGGTGGATCGCAAAAACAGGTATTTGAGTGGTTCCGTCAATGGTTTGGCGAAAAGCTGTTCCAGAGTGTTGAAGTTAGCTAGAGGCATATTCGCCTTCGGTCTACTGCTTTCGACCGTCGTTTCCCATGCGCAGACAATCGCTGCCGGGATGCCAGGCAACGTGGAAGCTGAACAGGGAAAGGCGATTCGCGCGATGACCATCGAAGCGACGAACCTTGGAACTGGAACGCGATTTGTTGCCGCCACGAACGACCGCGGTGCATACCGGTTCTCCGCCCTTCCCGTCGGACGGTACGTTATTCGATTCTCTCTTCCTGGTTTTCAGGATGCGGAGATCCGTGGTGTGGATCTGCACGTTGGGCAGGAACAAAGGGCGGATATCCGGTTGGCGCCCGTGAACCAGAAGAGCGATCCGTTAGCCAACGGCGACAAGAGCAGCGCTGCCGAAATCGGATTACCCAACGGCAACGTCGCGAATGGGATTCCGTCCGTCGAATCCCGTGGTGGGACGATGGAAAGCCTGGGCGGATTGGCCTGGTTCAATCGCGACCAGAATGAGACGACATACCAATTCTCAGACTCCCCATCTTCAAATGGTACGCGGAAGACTTTGAGGCAACCGGAGGACTCCGTTCGTTTCTCGCTCGTCACGTACCGGGGGAGCGGGGGGATTCCTTCTCCGGCCGGGGGCCAAGATCGAGTTCAAGGATTATAACTGGGGGCTTAATGACGCTTCCGCCCATGGCGCGGACTACTCCCAATGGAATCTCTACTTAGACTTGGCGATCCACAATCCAATTGTGCCTTGGCCGGCAGTGGGCGCGCTGGCAGTCTTGGCCGGGGGCGCTTTTGGGTTTTTGCGGCGGGGAAGAAAACAGGGCGAAATAGTTACCAACGTGGTTGATCTAGCGAACTCATATATGAAGCCGGCAGGGAGATTCACTTCGAACGATGAGAAACCTGCCAGCGTCCGGAAGTCCAAATGAACGGCGCACATCTCCAACTCGGCTCTGTCTTCCTGATCGAAAGTCCAGATCGGACTGAGAGCGCTCGCAAGCTTGTACAATCCAGCGGGGAAAGGGCCGGGCCGTCATACGCGGAGTGCCCAGTCGAGGCAGTCCTCAGCGCGCTCAGATCCCGGGAAATGGCGACACTGATCTGCAGTAGCCGGTGCCAGCCTTTCCGAAGTTGGACGGAAGTGTACCGCAAGCTTGCGTGTGCAGCCGCCCGCCCCGACTTCATCATTGCGGCTGTAGCGAACCAGGAGCTTTGGCAATCCGCACTGTTGGCTTCAAGCCGGGGAGTCTACGTTCTACCCGCGGATCTGGATGATTTGCTCTGTCTGTTATTTGCCGGTCACCAACCATCGGAGACATAGGCAAGGAGTGATGGAAGATGCTGAAATACTCTACAGTGCCAGACACGACCACAACACCTACCTGGACGACCTGGCGAGAGGCGCTCCGCGTCGTTGGATATCCTCCGTTCCTTAGGAAGACACTCGGCATTGCCGCAGGCGTGGGGACGTTGTTGTTCTTAATCAACCACGCTGGTGCCCTAGTCGACGGGACGGCCGGCGCCCGAACGTATGTGAAAGGGCTGATGACCTGCCTAGTGCCATTTTGCGTCGCGAACTGGGGAGTGCTTGTCGGAAGCCGGCGTAGATAATCAGGCCCGCGGTCCCTACCCACCAGTCACCTCCACCAGACCGGGATATTTAAGAATTTACTGAAAAATACGTTACCGAATTAGCCGTGTAAGCGAATCCTGTCTCGAGTAGGTACACAAAGACGTACTCGAATAAAAGGAGATTAGTAACAATGACAATCATTCCCTCGCGCGTCCGCCGCGCGTTAGTAGTTTTTGCGGCCCTGGGTCTGGCATCGTTGAGTTTCGGCCAGAACCGACCCCCGGCTCCGTTCGGGAAGTACATCGTCTACAGCGCCGCCGGCGTATTCAATCCGAATATCCCTCCGGTCGAAGGGGATCTCGCAGCGTGGTTTCACGGCACTGTTATGGGCCGGTCGCAGGCAGAAATGGCGCAGGAGCACGCGCGCGCGGATCAGTTTTTCCTTACCACGTTCGGCATTGCACCCGGCGTTGCGATGCCTTTTGGGCTGGACCCTCGGAATGCCTACACGGCCTATGTTGTGTCCGGCGAGAATGTGCCCAGTGAAGGCTGGGTGGTCCGGGACGGCGGGTTCATGGCGGTCACCGGGAACGACGGCAGCGGCGGAAGGAAGCTCTACGGAACGTGGGGCGGCGGCGCCGGTAAGTGGGTGCCTGCCGGTACGTTTGTGGTTTACGGCGACTACAACATCCGAGTCACCGGCCCCGGCCAGGGAAACGGAAATGACAAGGATGTGCGCAAGCCGATTATCATCCACTATGAATCCGCGGAGCCCATTATCGGGAATCCGTATCAGGCTGGGATCCTTTTTCAATGCCGAGTCTCCCATCCGGAATTTGGCGCCGGACTGGCACAGGGAATTTCGATTCCGCGGACAATGGCCGACGGCAGGACGATCGCGAATATTCGCAATATCCTGACTTTCCCCGGCCTGGGCTTCGGGGCCCAGTAACCAGACTTTGAGCTGGCGGGAGGGGCGGACGTGGTGGCGGTTGGCGTAGTCGCCGCCACCGCGTCTCCCCTGCGCTTTGGCCCGTCACTAGTTTCTAGCAGACATCCGGAACTGTAATTCGGCTAATGGCGCCGGAACGTCTACGGTAATGATTCCGTCCTTTGCAATCACTCCAAGCCGCAATCACAACTCTTCAAGCCGCAAGCTCTGCGAAGGCTGCCCATTTTCCCGTATAACATGGCAATCTGACCGGCACCGAACACGATCTCCACTTCCGATTTGCCAGTGCGAAGGCGCACCGGTTTCCACCCCTCCTGGCCGGCTGCCATCAGTGCTCCGGCGGCGGACAGCAGGAAGATCCGCCTTCCATCCGAACGCTCACGAGGATTCCTCATTGGGCAGCGACGCGCTCGAGAGCAATGCGATCCGTAATTACGACGCGCTTCCGAGTTACGTCTACAATTCGAGCCGTTCGCAACTCCCCAATTGCTACGCTCACGCTCTCCCGATATACGCCGAGCCGTTCGGCCAATGCCTGGTGAGTCAACCCTTCGATCGTGCCTTCCGGCGACGCCTCCTGCAGCAGTAGGCGAGCCAATCGCGCCGCCAATGGATGAAACGCGATCTCGTCCAACGTCCGTTCTAGCTTGATAACACGATCCCCAACTGACTTCAGAATGCGCAGCACCACGTCCGGATTTGAAAGAAGATGCCGCTCCACATCCGCTCGGCTCATTGCGCAGATAACTGCATCGGACGTTGCCTCGGCAAAGCTGTCATACATGCCCTGTCCGAGAATACTCATCTCGCCGAACATGGTGACCGGTTGCAGCACAGCGGTTACGAGCTTTCTGCCATCAACGCCCATCTGATAGATCTCTACCGTTCCACGCTTCAAAATGAATAGCACTTGACCGGTCTGGCCGGGCGTGTAAAAAACGGTGCCTGCCATACAAGTGCGCAATGACGCCGACTCGCTGACCAAGGCCAATTGATCCTTCGTCAAGCCTGAGAAGATTTCAGAGGCTGAAAAGTAGCGCGACTTGGTTGCGCAAACGCTCGCCCCCACCGCGGTCTCCGAGACTCGCGATTTCTCGCTTCGCACTTAAACCTCTACCCGAAGCCGCCGGCGCAATTCAGCCCCTGTCGGGTTTCCCTGAAAAATGTCATGCCCGTTGAGAACGTAGGTGGGCACAACTGCTACGGCATTCCGACCTTTGGCCTCGGCAGAATTCACGTTAATCACCTCCACGCAAAGCTGCGGAAACGAGCGACCTATTAACCTGCCAACGGCAAAGGCCACAGTGGTCTGCCACATAGATGGTGAGGTGCATCCGCTTCCACCTCACCCATTGTACTGCGGCCGACGGCGGCAGGTCGGTAAGGAACATTACCGACTTATTGTCTCGCCACCGCCATACTGAGACCACTCTCTCTAAAAGGACGATATTTCCAAAATGGATACTTATCAACTGACGCTGCCGCTGCTGTCGATTGAGACCGCGCCGAACGAGGCTAAGGAGTTCCTGGCGGATGCCCAGAAAGCCTACGGCATGGTACCGAACATGTATGCGGGTATGGCGAATGCCCCTGGCATTCTGAGCACGTACTTGCACGGCTATAAACTGTTTCGTCAGAATTCCGGCTTCACTCCGGCGGAGCAGGAAGTCGTTTTCCTCAGCATCAGCCGGGTCAACGGTTGTTCGTACTGTGTGGCCGCGCACAGTATGGTGGCAGCGATGATGTCGAACGTCCCAGCGGATGTCATCGAGGCGCTTAGAAATGGGTCCGCGATCGCGGACCCACGGCTCTCCGCATTGGGTAATTTCACCACTCTGATGGTCGAAAAACGGGGCAATCCATCCACGGACGACGTTCAGGCGTTCCTCGCCGCAGGCTTCAGCGAGTGCCTCGTGTTGGAGATTGTACTGGCGATTGCGGTGAAAACGCTGAGCAATTATTCCAATCACCTGTTTCATACACCTGTCGATGACGCCTTCGCTTCTTTTCACGGGCCGGAAACAAAGTAGGGTCGCCAGAAACCGGAGACCTGGACCGGAGGGGCCGGGAATTGCGGCGGGCGCTAACGGGCTGGGCTCGCCGCAGCAGCGCTCGTCACCTTAGCCCGAGTTTCGCAGTTCAGCCAATCGCAGCCTCGGCGCTCGCTCGAACAATTTCACGCTCGACGGTATTTACGTTCAATCTTCGCCAGTATGGAGTAATCAATTTCGAACCGTCGGTCCAAGCAGTGGAGGAGTTTAGATTGGTGAGCGGAACTCCGGCCGCGGAATATGGCTTCACGATGGGGTCTACCGTCACCTTAGTCACCCGGAGCGGTGGCGAAATGTACTGCGGCAGCGCGTGCGAGTTCTTTCGAAACGACCAACTGGATGCCGATCGGGGATGCCCCATTCAACAAGTCGGCGGCTTGCCGAGAGGTAAGCTTCGACAGAACCATTTTGGCGGAGCATTCAGTGGGCCGATCCACGGAAAATCTCACTTCTTATTCGTGAACACGGAGTTCCTGCGGGTTGTCGAGGGCGTTGAGACGCGGCGCACGAGTGTTCCGACGGCTGAAGAGGGCCGCGGCTTGCTCCGGTATCAGGATTCGAATGGACCACGGACACTCGACCTGTCGGATCGCATCACGCCCACAAGCCGAAAACTCCTCGGCTTGTTTCCCCGTCCGAACACAAGTGGCGCGCAGGACCTGAACTATAGCTCGTCGCTGCTGATCCGGCTGAACGATTACCAAACGCCCGCCCGCACGGATCATTACCTTAGCTCGAAGGACGTTCTCAATGTGCGGTTCTCTTGGAATCTTAACGACCAGGAATATGTAATCAATCGATTTGGTGGCCCATTCATCCCCGCGTTCTCAGTGCCGAACCCAGAGAAGACGGCGAACGCTGGCGTGACACACATAAGTAGCCTGGGCCCGTCTAAGGTGAACGAGCTCAGGGCCGGGGTGAACCGGTACCGCAATCCGTTAGCCAACGGCGACAAGAGCAGCGCCGAAATCGGATTACCCAACGGCAACGTCGCGAATGGGATTCCATCCGTCTAATCCGTTCCGCGCTCACGTTATGCGCCGTCACTACTCCGGCGCTGTTTCGGAGCACCACTCCTTCCGTCATCGCTCCAACCATCCGCCGGTATTCCGCTTCTCCAATCCGCCACTCCCGGGCTGGCCGCTCCCGCCTTCGACGGTACAAGCTCCATACCAATAGCGCCAACGTGAGCCCACACACCGCGATCTCCACGCCTTCTGCCACGCTGGTCATTCCATTTCCTATCCCGCAGATCGGTTCGATTCCGAAAAGTGATAGGACCGGCACACTCGGGGTAACATAGTCCCGATGCGCCTCCCGCTCCTCGCCACCGTTCTCTTGTTCCCCGCTCTCGGCCAGCCGCCGGCCGAACTCGAAGCCGTCGTCACCACCAGCCTCGGCGTCTTCCGCTTTGAATTCGCCCCCGATAAGGCGCCGAAGCACGTCGACGAATTCATCGCCCGCGCCCGCAAAGGCTTCTACGATGGCTCCGCCTTCCACCGGGCCATCGCCAACGGCATTATCCAGGGCGGCGACCCGCTCCTCAAGAATCCCAAAACGCCGAAGAATCTCTGGGGCACGGGCGGGCTTAATCTCCTCCCCGGCAATTATTCGGACATGAAGCACGAACGCGGCGTCGTCTCCACCGTTCGTATCCCAGCCAAACCGAACTCCGATGGCGCGCAGTTCTTCGTGTGCGTATCCGCCCAGCCGCCCCTTGATGGCCAGTTCACCGCCTTCGGCCGAGTCAATGAAGGAATGGGCGTTGTCGAGAAAATCTCCGAGGTTCCAACCGGCGAAAACGGCTTCACCGCCACCCCCGTCCGCATCCAGAAGATAACAATCGAACCCAGGAAAATTGAGCCTTATCTCGACGCGCCTATCGACCAACTCCGCCGCGCGGTAAAACTGAATACAACTCTTGGAGCCATCGAAATCACCCTCGAACCAGACTGGGCGCCCTACCATGTCCGCGCCTTCCTTAAGCTCCACGAAACCGGCTGGTACGCCGACACCGCATTCCACCGCATCATCAAAGATTTCGTCGTACAAGGCGGTATGGGCCATACCCGAACAGGCGGCGCCCCGCACACCGCCGACCGTTGGGTGCGCAAGTTAAAAGGAGAATTCCGCGACGACGTCAAACACGTCCGCGGCATTGTCAGCATGGCCCGCGGCGACGACCCGGACTCCGCCGCCACATCATTCTTCCTCATGCTAGGCCCGGCGCCCCACTTAGACGGCAAGTACACCGCTTTCGGCCGCATCACCGCTGGACTGGAAGTGCTTGACGCCTTCGAAAAAGAAGAACTCGACGGCGAAACGCCAACGCGTGAGCTGAAAATCGTTCCGTAAGACCAATTTGCCCATTCCCAAACCGTCCGGTCATTTACCGGCCAATCCCTACCTATTTTTCTCCCTTGGCGCGGTTGGCGAGTTTTTCAAAAACCGATCGAATGCGGGCAATGCGGCGGGTCAAGAGCAGGAGTTGTTTCTCTCGAGCGGGTTCCCCGCAACGCTGGCGATAGAGGTCGAGCAGGCGGAACGAGCTCGAAAGCGCGGCC
>Ga0163151_10004645_pt1 | contig 18232 bp, 12 predicted proteins | sample OliLakLV19MP5IB2_FD_145596 | JGI IMG/M metagenome (GOLD analysis project Ga0163151, IMG submission 145596) | Freshwater microbial mat bacterial communities from Lake Vanda, McMurdo Dry Valleys, Antarctica - Oligotrophic Lake LV.19.MP5.IB-2 | ecosystem: Environmental > Aquatic > Freshwater >... | reverse complement strand
ATGGGGGCGCTCGCGGCGCCGCCGACGTTCGCCTGGCTCGCCGTGGTGAGGAGGAAAAGAGGAAGCGTCAGGGCACGCCCAATCACCAGCAACAGACCGCCGTGCATCGCCAGCACCACCGCGCCGAACGCGAGGTAAACCGGCGCCGCCGCGGCTGCTTCGATCCGGGTCTTCGCGCCGATGGTGGCCAAAACGACGTATAACGCCCAACGGCCAACGCTGGAGGCGCCCAGCCTCTCTACCCTTCGAACGGGTGTTAATGCCGCTCCCATCGCTACCAGCGTCGCCAGGAGCAGCGCCCAGCCGCCGGCCGGAATGACGGGCCACGCGGCGGCCACCGCTCGACCGCCCGCCACGCACAGCGCGGCCGCGCCGAGGCCCGTGGCCAGCGCGATCAGCGACAGCGGCGAGAGGCGCGAGGGCTCGCGCTGGAATTCAGGCGCGGACACCTCGCCACCCGCGGTGCCGCGGTCGAACTTCTTCTGGAGTGCGGGTCCCACCAGCAGCAGCGCAAGCCACGCGTACGACAAAATGGTGTCCACGATGACCAGCGGCGCGAAGTCGCTGTCGGGCATCGCCAGAATTTCCTTCACCGCGATCATGTTGGCGCTTCCCCCCACCCACGTCGCCAGCAGCGCGCCCGCGGCGCGCCATGAACCTTCCGGCAGCGCATGGCGGAACGCAACGAAGGCGACGACGATGGACACGAACATGGAGGCCGCCGCCAACAGCATCGCCGCCGACGCGCGCGCTCCCAGTCGGAAGAGCAGCGTGATGGGCGTGCCGACGAGCATCAGGAAAATCGCGGTGGGCAGGATGTACGTCGAGGTGAACACGTAGACGGGCGACGCGGCCGGAAGAATTCCGCTCACGCCGCCGAGAATCGAGAAGAAATAAATCCAGAAGGGTTCGGGCGCGTATCGCCTGATGCGCTCGCCGATCGGCAGCCGGAAGAACCATTCGACGAAGACGACGAGTCCGACGAGGCCGGCGGCCAGGAGGACGGCGGACATGCTCAGGCGGCCCGGACTTTCCGTTTCCAGAGGTAATAGACCGGAATGCCCACGATGAAGATGCCGATGCCGATCGGGCCGTAGATGCCCCGTTGAAGAATCTTCACGTACAGCATGCCGAAAGAAACCAGCACGTAAATTGCGGGGACGATGGGATACCCCCAGCATTTGTACGGACGGGGCTGGTCGGGCCGCTTGATGCGGAACACGAACAGCGAGATCACGGTCATCGTGCCGATGATGACGAGCGGCACCGACACGAACGAAAGCATCTTGTCGAAGTCTCCGATGACGAGAATGAGGAAACAGGCCCAGAGCCCTTCGAACCAGATGGCGCCGCTCGGCGTTCCGTGCTTTTCATGGACGACGCCGGCGAATTTGAAAAACAGGCCGTCGCGCCCCATGGCGAAGGGCGTGCGCGGATTGGTGAGCAGCGTCGCGCTCAGGCAGCCGAGCACCGACGTCGCCACGAGCATCTGGATCAGCCGGGCGGCACCGGGGCCGAACATTTTGGCGGCGGCCTGGTGGGCCACGGACTCCGAACCAACCAGCTCCGGCAGCGGAATGGCGTAAAGATAAACTGCGTTCATGAGCATGTAGATCGCGGTGGTGATGAGTGTTCCAAAAATCATCGAGAGCGGGATGATGCGTCCGGGGTTCTTCACCTCCTCGGCCACGATCACCGTCGAGTTCCAGCCAGAATAGGTGAACGCCATCGGGACAAGCGCGGCGAGGATGGCGCTCAGAGCGCCGGTTGAATCGCCGGAAAAGAACGGTTGAAACGCCCCTGCGTCGCCCTTGCCCAGGATAAAGCCCAGTCCCACGAGCAGCGTCATCGCGACGATCTTCAGCGAGGTGATGGCGTCCATGACGCCGGCGCCGAGCTTCAGGTCACGCGCATTGAGGAACGTCAGCACGAGAATCACGGTGATCGAAAAAAGTTTGGACGTCCAGCTTCCCCCTGCGATGCCCAGATACTGGCCGAAGCCGATCGCGAGGAGCGCGATGGTTCCGGCGGTCGTCACCAGCGAATAGGCCCAACCGTACAGGAACGCCAGCAGCTCGCCGTAGGCTTCCTTGAGAAAAACGTAGTTGCCGCCCGCGCGCGGAAACATGGCGCCGAGCTCGGCATAGGTCAGCGCGCCCGCCATCGTCATGAGGCCGCCAATGAGCCAGGCGGTCATCACCCATCCCGCCGACGGCAGGCCTTTTGCGATCTCGCCGGGCGTGGTGAAGATGCCTACCCCGATGATGTTGCCGACCACGAGGAGCGTGCAGGTGACCAGCCCCAGTTCCCGCTTCAGTTCCCTGGTCATTTGTCCTCGAACAGTGTTCCGAAGTAGATCACTCGTTCCCCCACGGTTTCGCCATTGGAAATTTCGCTGAGCTTGCGGCCGAACCGTTCTTCGACGGCGATCTCATGCACCGGTTGACCGCTTTGCGGCGCCTCGATGATTTTGCCCTCGCCGGCATAGAAGGCCACATGCGTCACCCGGTCGGGGCGGTCGGCCTTCGCGGAAAAAATCAGGTCCCCCGGCATCAGCTTCGTGGCTTCCACGCGGCGAGCGCGCATGAACTGCTCGTGCGCGTCGCGGGGAACGATGAAGCCGAGCTGGAGGTACGACCAGTTCACAAGTCCCGAGCAATCAACGCCGGTCACCGTTTTCCGGAACGTTTCGCTGTGGAGCGACCGGCCGCCCCAGAGATACGCCTCGCCGAGATGAAGCGCGGCCTGAGAGAGCACGGCCCGCCGAAGTTCGGGCATCGGACGCGGATCGGGCGTCAACGCGGTTTCCTGATCAGCGTCGTCGGTAAGCAGCGCTTCCTCTATCCATCCCGGATATCCTTCCCAGGCGTTGCTGTGGGTGAACTCGGGCTGGCGCGGGCATTCCACGCGAACCCATCCACCGCGCCGTTCCTTGACGATGACCGGCTCGCCCTGAAGCACCTGCGTTTCCTGATCGGGATCGAAAACGTAACGGCCGATGTGCGGCGTGGGCTTCGCGCGCACGTCGGCGACGGGAACCGACACGATCATGCGGCGGGGAGGTGAATAGGTGAGGGGCGCCGAAGCGCAACCGGAGAGGAAGGCGAGCGATAACAGCGCGCGCTTCACTCCTCTCCCTTGGTCACGAGATCGCGAAGCGTGCCGGCCACGGCCTCGGCGAGACGCTTCTGATTCTTAGAGGAGAGAAGAATTTCTTCCGACTCAGGGAGGAGGAGAAACCCCATCTCGAGGAGGACCGCCGGCATCGTGGGCGTTCGGCACACAGCCAGGTTGGAACGCCAGAGACCCGCGTCCTTGATTCCCGTGGCGGCGCCATAGGCCCGGTGGAGCGCCGCGGCGAACGGCTGGCTCTGCGGGTGAAAATAGTGGGTGCTGAAACCTTCGTTCTCGCGCGGGTCGGTTCCCTCCGGAACGGCGTCGCAGTGAAGGCTGAGGTAAAAATGCGCCTTGGCCTTCCACGCGGCGACCACGCGATCAGAGAGCGAAAGTTCCTTCGTTCCGTCCTGGATCATCACCACTTCGGCGCCGCGCTTCTCGAGCTCCTGCTTCACCATCTTCCCGGCGGCCAGGTTGACCGAGGCCTCGGTGTTCCCCCACGGACCGATGGTGCCGAAGCTCTGCACGGAATGTCCGGCGTCGAGCGCCACGCGAAGGCCTTTCAGTGACGGTAATTTCGGGTTCGGCGACTTGCCGGCGATCTTCGGTTTGTGACGGACCTCGAGGACGAGCGTGTTGTTTTCATATCGCACGTCGTAGCCCCAGCCGAGCTTCTGGCGCGTGCGGATGTCGAGCGTGAAGGAGTCAGGGGCCGGCTGAAACCAGGTGATCTCGCGCACGGCCGACGCATCGCTCGCATAGCGGATGCGGTCGGTGTCGGCGGTGACGCCGTAAAGCGTCAGCCGGAGCACATGGGGCTCGAGCGTCTGCTCGAGGCGGTGCAGGTGGCGGTGCTGAAGGGGGATCTCGATGAACGTCGACGCGCCGTTGGTCCAGACGCGGATGTTGCGCGACACGCTGCGCGGAAGCGGCGTGCCCGCCGGAAGATCGATGATCGCGGACTTTCGCACCCAGCCCTCGTTGGTTCCGCCGACGGCGATGCGAACGAAGTCGCCGGACTCGCCGGTCACCTCAAAACGCACGCCCTGGAGAGCAAAGAAGTTGTACCCAAGGTCGCTGTCCGGGCCCGTCAGAAGAACCGCGTCTTCCTTGAGCTCGATGACGCGCGGCGTCTCGCGCCACTGGACGGTGATTTCCGCGCCCGCTTTCTGCGACAACTTCTTGCCGTCCTTGCGCTTCAGGAAGAAGGTGACGTCCGCGTTGTCGAACTTGTCGCCGGGCTTCACCACGTAGTAGCCGCGGTACACGCCCACCGACCTTCCGGCCTTCTCCTCCATCTTCAGCTCGGACCCGGAACCGGAGAATTTGAAATGGGCCGAGCCCCCCGGCGCGGCCTGAAACGCGAGCTCAATGGTATCGCTCGGGCGGACCACCTGCCGGCCGCGGGGAGCCGCGGTGATGAGGTCCTTGAAGTCTTCCGGGTACGGCACGGATTCCGCGGCGACGTTGATGTAGCGGATCACCGTCGTCGATGAAATGCCGTCGTCGGCGATCGCTTCGATCTTGAAGCGCCCCGCTTCGAGCGGGACCATCGCGAGAAATCCTCCGTTGGTGTAGGGCTTCACGGGGAGGCCGTTGATGGTCAGCGTCGCCGTCGCGGGAAGTACGCTGCCGAAAACAAAGGATTGCTTCACCGCAGGGAGGGCGGCGTTTTCGTACGGCTGCACGAGCCGGAGAAACGGCTCGGCGGCGGCCAGGGACGCCAGGAACGACGCGGCCAGAAAGAGCGAAAGGGCGGAGAAGGGTTTACGCATCGGGAAGGATATTAGCTTGTTAGAAGGCGGGGCCAAGCGTGATGTACCACGTGTCGCGGCCTGTCGAGGTCTGCTTGGCCCAGAGGATCGTGAGGTCCAGCTTGTAGGTCTGGAGAATGAACATCGGCCATGAAATGCCCGCGCCGGCCGAGTTCTCAAGGTCGCGCGCTTTGAAGTCGTTGCGTTCGCCGGGCGTGTCCCAGCCGAAGCCGACGTCGTCGAACGCGATGAGATAGGCGGCCTTGAAAAAGAAATCCGGGAAAAGAAATTTCGTGCGCGCGTTGAGGTAGGCGATTCGCAGGCGCAGCTCGCCGCTGCCGTACACCGCGTTCTGCTTCTTGTTGGCGTCGGTGTTCGAGACCCCGCGCAACCGGTCCACGCCGCCGAGCCGGAAAACCTGCGGCTGCCTGCCCACGCTTCGGCCATAGAACAGCCTCGTCGCGAACGTGCTTTCGCGCGGCAGCGGGAAATACTGCACGCCCTGGACGGCGCCGGTCTTATACGACTGGTTTCCCCCCACGCTGTTGCCGCCCTGCTGATACACGAGGCTCAACCGGCGACCACGAACGGGAATGAGGTAGCGGCCGGTCACCGTATCGTAGGAAAGTCCCGCGGAGTAGTAACGGTCCTGAAAGCTCTCGTTGATCTCGGTGTCGTCCAGGAACCGGTCCTCGCGGCTTGTCGCTCCCACGCCCAGGAGGATCGAGTTCACGCGCGACAACGGATAGTCGACCACGAACACGCCGTTGAGTTCCCTGCGCTGCTCCTGCTGGTCGAAATCACGGTAGTAACGCTGCGCGGTGCCGCCGAAGGTGAATCGGGGACGATAGCCGGCGTAGGTGTAGAACGTGGACACGTCGTAGAAGTCGGCACCCGAGGCGTATTGCGCCTGCTGCTGGAGCGTGTGGTCGCCGAGCATGTCCGAGTACTGCCAGAGCGCCACCGCGGCGAAACCGCTTTGCGTTGAATAAAGAAAAAATGGAAGGAACAGATCCGTGGATCCTTTGAAGCGGTAGGGCTTGGCTGGACCGCGCAACAACGGAGAGTCCTCCGCCGCGGGCCACTCCGTCGGCGAGAACGTAGAAACCATCGATACCGATTCCGGCTCATCGCCGTCGATCGGCTCATCTTCAACGATGGTCAGAGCCGGGGGCGGCGGCCGGCGGAGGTCCCAGTTCCCCTCGTAGACGTGCCGCTCACCGGCATTAAACCCCACGAAGAAAAGTTTTTCCAGCGACGCGGAGTAGCGCGGAGAGAACGCGCCTCCGACCAGGCGGGTCAACTGTTCCGGGTTTTCCGCGCCGGGCGTCAGCCGAAATATTTCCGAGCCGAGGCGGCCGTCGTCATCGGTGTTCCGGATGAACGCAAGCGATCCGTCGGGCAGCGGCTCGGGTTCGGTTTCCCGGCCCGCGAACGACGTGACCTGCGTAAGGCTGCTGGTAACCAGGTCAAAGGAGAAAATGTCGCGGCCCGCCGGGTCTCCCCCGGCCGTCAGCATCTCGCCGGAGAAAAACACGCGGCCTCCGTCGGGCGAGTAGGCGGGGTCCAGCTCGTGCTGGGGCGTGTTCGTCAGGCGGCGCGTGACGCGGCCGTCGCGTCCGATGAGGTAGAGGTCCGTGTAGCCGTTGTTGAGGCCCACGCACACAAGCTGATTATCGTCGACGGGAGAAAATACCGGGCTGCGGATTTCATCAAAAGGGATTTTGACGCGCTTGAGCTTTCTGCGCTTGAGATCATAGAGGAACAGGTAATCCCGCTGGACCCGTTCGCCGGAGAACGCCAGCCAGCGGCCGTCGCGCGATATCGACAGGCCTCGGCCGCCGTCGCGGAGGGCCTCGAACTTCTCCCAGTCGAGCGAGAAAAGGGCGCTCGACTTTTTCGACGCCACGTCCACCTCGTACACGCGCACGGGGCCCGTCTGGTCGGACATGTAATAGATCTTCTTTCCGTCGGGCGAGAGCGTGGGCGCCTGGTTGGACAACGGAATTCCGTCGGGGCTCGTGACGCGGACGCCGTAGTCCGACGGCTGCTTTGAAGCCGCGATATCCTCGGCGTAATGGTCGTCGAGCCATTCGCGAAAGCGGAAGTCGAAACGGTAGATATCCAGCGCGTCGGTCCGACCCGCGATCGCATCGCCCAGGCCTGATGAGATGTCAAAGTGATCGCGCATCGAGACCAGGAGGGCGAGCGCCTTGTCCTTGCCGTATTCGTCAGCGAGAAACTCCATTGCCGCCTCGCCGGTTTTGTAGCCGAGCGTCACCTGGTTGGGCTTGAGGTGGCTGAAGCCGTGAAGCTCGGGAAGGCCAATGAGGGTCTTGCTGGCCACGGCGTCGCGCACCACCACGTCGGTCGTCCAGTTGTCGATCGAGCCCGATCCGTACTCGGCCATGCCTTCCATCCACCAGAGCGGATAGAACGGCGACTTGATGAAAAGCTGGACTGAGCGGAAAACGCCCGTGTAGAGAACGTTGAACTGCATGACGTGCGCGAACTCATGCGGGATCACATGGCGCAGCCACTCCGCGCTGCCGTCGTTATAAACGAGAAAGCGGTTTTTGAACGCCTCGGTCACGCCGCCCGTGCCCTCGCCGATGGACACGACGTTCGTCTGCTCGAAACGGTTGTGGTCGGAAAAGAAGAAGAACGGGGTCCGCGCCGGGACGAAGTATCCGAAGCGGTCCCCCACGTCCTGCCAGGTCTTCTCGAGGTAGTCGGCGATCTGAGGGACCATCGGCGCGGTTTTCTTGTCGTAATAAACGTCGAAGTGCTCGGTCTCGACTTTCATCCAGTCGAACCGGTCAACGCGCACCACGTTATCGGCCAGGGCATGGCCGCGTGCGGGCACGAAAAGTGCGAAGCACAGGATGGCGATGGATCGACGGAAGGCGGGTCTCACGGGGCTCAGTTTAACAGGGGATTCGCATTGAAAACAGGGGGAGTTTTTGATGTTTTCCGTCGGACGAAAAAATAAAAAGGCCCGTCCCCGGCATCCGGGGGGCGGGCCTTTTCAAAGGCTTCGGGTTCTCGGCGCTTACTTGCCGAGCATTTCGTCCCAACCGGTCGCGTCGCCGAGGGTCGGCCGGGCCACGTTGCCGCTGTACTTCTTCAGCAGCTCGCGCTCCTGCTCGCGCTCGTAGCGGCGGATCGACAGCTCGACCTTGCGGTCTTTCTTGTTGATCTTGAGCACCGAGGCGGTGATGGGCTCGCCCTCGGTGAATTTGGGCATCTCGACCTCGCGGCGCGGACCGCGGTTCTGGTCACGGTCGCGATCACGCGGGCCGTCGCCGAACATCGAGCGCTCGTTGGTCATCTCGCTCGAGCGGATGAGGCCTTCGATGCCGGCTTCGAGTTTAACGAACACGCCGAACTCCGCCACTTTCGCGACGGTGCCGGTGACTTCCTGGCCGATGCGAAGCGTGCGCATCGGGTCCTGCTGAAGTTGTTTGAGACCGAGGGACATCTTTTCCTGCGACGGGCTCACTTCGAGCACGACCGCGGTGATTTTGTCGCCAACCTTGAGGACCTGGCTGGGCGAGGTGATCTTCTCGGTCCAGGAAATGTCCTGCGTCTTGAGAAGGGCTTCGACGCCCGACGGGATCTTCACGAACGCGCCGAACTGGGCGATGTGGGTGACTTCGCCTTCCACCTTGGAGCCGACCGGGAACAGCTTGGCGGCTTCTTCCCACGGGCTGGCGCCCGTGCGGCGGAGGCTGAGAGAGATCTTTTCCTTTTCGCGGTCGATGCCGATGAGCTTCACGTCGACTTCCTGGCCGACCTTGAGCAGGCCGTGCGGGCGCTTCACGCGCTCAGTCCACGACAGCTCGGAGATATGAATGAGGCCTTCGACGCCCGGCTCGATCTCGACGAACGCGCCGAACTCGGCGAGCCCGGTCACCTTACCGTGAAGCGTGCTGCCCATCGGGAAGCGCTTCTCGATGCCTTCCCACGGGTGCGCCATCAATTGCTTGCGGCCGAGCGAAATGCGGTTGGTGGCGGGGTCGAACTTCAGGATCTTCACCTGAACTTCATCGCCGGCCTTGAGGATGGTTTCGGGCTTGTCGACGCGGGTCCACGCGATGTCGGAAACGTGAAGGAGGCCTTCAACGCCGCCGATGTCGACGAACGCGCCGAACGTGGTGAGGCCGGTGACGCGGCCGGCAAGGACCTGCCCGACCTGAAGGGTGCCGAGGGTCTCGACGCGCTTGACGGCTTTTTCACCTTCAACGACGCGGCGGCGGGAGACGAGGACGTTCCCTTTCGCCTTGTCCATTTCAATAATTTTGACCTGAACGGTCTTGCCCACCCATTCGTCGGGGTTGTTGACGGGCTTGTCGTCGACCTGCGAAGCGGGCATGAAGGCATCGAGACCGATGTCCACGCTGAAGCCGCCTTTCACTTTCGCGACGATGCGGCCGTCGACAACGCCGTTCTTTTCGGCGGAAGCGGCGACGACGTCCCAGTTCTTGCGCTCGCGGGCCTGGCGCCAGGAGACGAGCGGGCGGCCTTCGGGGCCGCTGACGCGGATAACGAGGAGAGGAAGCTTGTCGCCCATGGCGGGCAGGTTGGCTCCAAATTCTTTGAGGGGGATCGCGGCTTCCTGCTTGAGCCCGACGTTGACCAGCAAGTGAGAATCCGTCTGACCGACGACGGTCCCTTCAACGATGTTTCCCGGCTGAGCGGCTGCGGTGCTCTCTCCGAGAAGTTCGTCCATGCTGAATTCTTCTGTCATAACCGTGCTCTCCATAGCGTTTCCTCGTTAACCATTTGTTGATTTATCACAGCGGGGCGATACCAAAAGGGTTGGGCCAACCTGACTACTGGGAGGGAACTCCTTGACTGGTGAAACGCTACCGGGATTGGGCCAGAGAGTACCACATTTTCCCTCAGAGACAACCGCATTTCAGGCTCATCGTCCGTCGGCTTCGGCCTTCATCTGCGTGATGCGGCGCATGACCTCGGCCGCCAGGGACTGGTAATCGCTGAAAGCGCCCGGCTCCACCTTTTCCCCGAACCGGACTGAAACGCGCCGAAAACGCGCCATGTAACCCGAATTGTGAATGTAGACCGGGATCACCGGCGCCTTGGTCAGCGCGGCGAGCATGCCCACGCCGGCCTTGGGCGAACCCAGAACGCCCGCGTCCATTCGCCGGCCTTCAGGGAACATGATGATCGCTCCCCCGGCCTTGATCAGTCGGGCCGCCTCCCGGAACGCCGAGATGTCGCCCGCCCGATTGAGGGGATGGGCATTGAGGCATCGAATCAGCCAGCCGAACGGACCGAAAACGAACAGCTCCTGCTTGGCGAGAAAGTGGACCTCGCGCGGAATGGCTACGCCGACGAGGGGCGGATCGGCGTACGACTGATGGTTGGGCGCAACGATGAGCGGACCGGAGGTGGGCACGTTCTCGATCCCGGAAACGGTGAGCCCCCATCCGAGCTTGAACCAGGCATACGCGAGGAACCGCACGGCGGGATAAAGTAGGCGCTGGGCCCAGGGGACGTCGGCGAATCGGTTAGAGGCCATTGCTTACGGTCGCTGAAGGCGGTCGAGCGTTTCCCAGAACGTCGGGAAGGAAATGCCCACGCAGTCGGCTCCTTCGATGATCGTCGTCCCGTCGGCGATAAGGCCCGCGACGGCAAACGCCATCGCAATGCGATGGTCATCGAAGGATTCCAGAACGGCGCCGTGAAGCGGCGTGGGGCCGTGAATGAAAAGGCCGTCCGGCCGCTCCTCCACGTCTCCCCCCATCGCACGCAGATTCGTGGCGATGGCGGCGATGCGGTCTGTTTCCTTCACACGCAGTTCTTCGATGCCCGTCAACCGAGTGGTTCCCTTCGCCTGCGTGGCGGCGACGGCAAGGATCGGCACCTCATCGATGAGCCGAGGAGCAATCTCCTTGTCGACGGAAAATCCGCGGAGCTGGGGCTGGGAATCAATCACGAGGTCGCCGGCCGGCTCTCCGCCCGAGACGCGTTCGTTCTCAATCACGAGGCTGGCTCCCGCCGACGTCAGAACGTCGAGAATCCCGGTGCGCGTCGGGTTAAGGTTCACGTTGAGAAGCCTAAGCATGGCGCCCGGGACGAGGAGGCCCGCGACGAGAAAAAAAGCGGCGCTGGAAATGTCCCCCGGAACGTCCCACGTCTGGGGCGCGATCTTCGCGGGTCCGCGAACACTGACCTTCGCTCCGACGCGGCGCACGTCGACGCCGCAGGCGGCGAGCATGCGCTCGGTGTGGTCGCGCGAAACGGAGGGTTCTTCAAAAGTGGTCTCGCCCTGCGCGTGCAGCGCGGCCAGGAGCACACAGGATTTCACCTGGGCGCTGGCCACGGGGCTTTTATAGTCAATGGGCGCGATGTCGCGGCGCCCGCCGATCTTCATCGGCGCGAACTTTCCGTTGAAAAGATCAATCTCGACGCCCATAAGCCGAAGCGGATCGGCCACCCGCCCCATGGGCCGCTTTGAGAGCGACGGGTCACCGGTCAGGGTCGTCTCGAAAGGCTGCGCCGCCAGAATGCCCGAGAGGAGGCGCATCGTCGTTCCGGAATTTCCGCAGTCGAGCGGACCTTCCGGCTTGCGGAATCCCCAAAGTCCGGCACCCGTGACGATCCACTTGTCCGGCGTCCCTTTGACGACCGCGCCCAGCTTTTCCATGCACGAGACCGTCGACAAACAGTCGGCGGCCATCAGAGGCCTGTTGATCGTCGACTCGCCTTCGGCGAGCGCGGAGAACATCACGGCGCGGTGCGTAAGGGATTTATCAGGGGGAACGTTGACGTCGCCGCGCAGGCGCGCGGCGCGGCGGATTTCCTTCTTCAGGCCGACCATGACTTCTTGCCGCCGGCGATCGCGGCCAGCTCGCGGCGGAGCGCGCCGCCGCGCTTGCCGCTGATGCGGCGGAGGGTGGATGAAAATTGCTTGAGCGAGCGGACGATCGCGGCGCGGTTCATGTCCAGAATGCCGGCCCAGATGTCCGGGTTCGACGCGGCCACGCGCGTCATGTCGCGGAAGGACCCGGCAACGAAGGTGCGCACGCGCCGGTCTTTGCGTGCCGCGGCGGACGCCTGGGAAAAGAGCGAGAACGAGAGCAGGTGCGGAAGATGGCTTGTGAGCGCGAGGAGATCATCATGCCGCCGGGCGTCGATCTCAACGCAGGTGGCGCCCGCGTCGCGCCAGAGCCGACGAACAACGCCGAGCGCGCTCGCCGGCGCGGAACGCTCGAGGGCGCAGGTGGCTCCCTTGAAAAGGTCGCGGCGGGCGCTCTCCACGCCAGCGCGTTCCGAGCCCGCCATGGGATGGGCGCCGACGAACGCGAGGTCGCGGCGGCGAGCGAGAAGCTTCTTCATTCCCGCCTGAACGGAGCCCTTCACGCTGCCGACGTCGGTGAGGACGGCGCCGCGCTTGATGAACGGCAGCAGGCGGCGCGCCATCGGAACGATCGATTGAACCGGCACGCAGAAGACGACGATGTCGGCGTCCCGGAGGGCGGCGCGGGGATCGACGAAGGCGTCGTCGACCGCGCCGCGGCGGACCGCCTGACGCAGGCGCCGGGCGTCGCGGCCGAGGCCCGTGACGTGATACGCGCGGCCGCGGGCACGGCGAAGCGCCATCCCCAGCGAACCGCCGATCAGTCCCACGCCGACGACGCAGACGCGCGGCATTTTAGATGGTTCGCCCGATGGCTTCGGCGACGGCCTTGATTTCCTTCACCAGGTGCGCGAACTGCGTCGGAAGCAACGCCTGGTGAGCGTCGGAGAGCGCTTCGGCGGGGTGCGGGTGCACTTCGATCATAATGCCGTCGGCGCCGGCGGCCACGGCCGCGCGGGCCATGGGCCCGATGTACTCGCGCACGCCAGTGCCATGCGAGGGATCGACGAAGATCGGCAGGTGGCTCAGGTGCTTGACCACCGGAACGGCGCTTAAGTCCAGGGTGTTACGCGTCGCCGTTTCGAACGTGCGGATGCCGCGCTCGCAGAGAATGACCTGATCGTTATCGCGCGAGAGGATGTACTCGGCCGCCATCAGCCATTCTTCAATCGTGGTCGCCAGACCGCGCTTGAGAATGACGGGCTTCTTCGCCATGCCGACTTCCTTGAGGAGATCGAAGTTCTGCGCATTGCGCGCGCCGATCTGCAGCACGTCAGCGTAACGGCAGATGATCTGCACCTGACGAGGGTCCATCACTTCCGTCACGACCGGCAGACCGGTCAGTTTGCGCGCCTCGGCGAGGAGTTCGAGCGCTTTCTCACCGTGACCCTGGAACGAGTAGGGCGAGGAGCGGGGCTTGTAGGCGCCGCCGCGGAGCATGTGCGCGCCGGCCTTTTTCATCTCGCGGGCGTTCTCCATGAGGTTGGCTCGGGTGTCGACGGAACAGGGGCCGCCGATGATGATGACCTGCTTGCCGCCCACCTTGACGTTCTTGCCGATGGTGATGATCGACGGTTCCTTCTTGAATTCCCGCGACACCAGCTTATAGGGCTTCGAGATGGCGGTGACCGCTTCCACCGCGTCGAACTGTTCGAACTTGTCCCGGTGGATGATGGCCTTCTCGCCGATCACGCCGATGACCACGCGCTCGGCGCCCGCGGACACCTGGGGCTTGAACCCCAGCTCTTTGATTTTCAAAATAATTTTTTCGATGTCCTTCTTCGAGGACCCTGTTTTCAACGTAAGAATCATGGCTTCTTTACTACCTCCCTTAGCGCTTCCAGAAATTGCTTATTTTCCGACGGGCGGCCAATGCTCACGCGTAGAAATCCCGGCAAACCATACTCCTCGACGGCGCGCGCGATGATGCCCTTGCGCAGCAACTCCTCGAAAACCCAGAAGCCGGTTTTCGGCGCGACGTTGAACAGGATAAAATTGGTGGCCGACGGCACGACGTCGAACCCGATCTTCGTGAGTTCAACGGCCATCTTTTCCCGCTCCCCCGTGTTGAGCTCGACGGCTTTGCGAACGTGAGCGGCGTCGTTGAAAGCGGCGAGCGCCGCCGCCTGCGCCGGAATCGACACGTTGAAGGGCGGGCGAATTTTGTCGAGCTCGGTGACCACCCAGTCGGGTGCGATGCCGTAGCCGACGCGAAGACCCGCGAGACCGTAAACCTTCGAGAACGTCCGCAGCACCACGATCGGGCGCCGCTTGAAAAACTCAAAGACCATCGACGGGTAATCTTCATTCGACGCCGCGTACTCGAAATAGGCTTCGTCGAACACCGGCAGCACGCGTTCCGGGAGGTTGGAGAGAAAGCGCTCCACTTCGGCGGTGGTATTGTACGTGCCCGTCGGGTTGTTCGGGTTCGCGATGAAAACGAGCTTCGTGCGCGGCGTCACCGCCGCAGCCATGGCGTCGAGGTCGCACTTCCAGTTGCGGATGGGAACCGTGACCGGCCGCCCGCCCATGAGCTGCGTGGCGATGCGGTACTGGAGAAAGGCGGAAGCGGAAACGATGGTCTCGTCTCCCGGCGAGAGATAGGCCTTGGCGAGAAGCTCAATGATCTCGTCGGAACCCGAGCCGACGATGACCTCGCCGAGGTCGCGGCGGAAGCGTTCGGCGATCGCGCCGCGAAGCTCGACGCTGCGCGATTCCGGATAGCGATACAGCTCGTCGGCCACCTTCTTGAAAGCGGAAACGCCTTTCTTCGACGGACCGATCGCGCACTCGTTTGAAGCGAGCTTGATGACGTTCCTAAGTCCCAGTTGCCGCCGGATCTGCTGCACCGACAGGCCGGGCTTATAGACGTCGAACCGCGCCAGTTCAGGGCGGGACGAGAGCGGCGCTTTAAAGGAAGTGTTGTTCATGGGCGGACTATCCGCCGTACGGAAAGGAACCGAGGACCTTGAGATGGTTGCATCGTTTGCCGAGGTCACTGAGCGCCGCCTGGACTTTCTTGTCCGACTGATGGCCGAGGAAGTCGACGAAGAAAACGTATTCCCACGCGCGTCGTTTGGTCGGGCGCGACTCGATCTTGGTCAAGCTGAGGTTCGCGGTCCGGAAGGGCTGCAGCACGTCGTGGAGAGCTCCCACGCGGTCCTTGACCGAGAACATGACCGACGTCTTGTCGCGACCGCTCGGCTCCGGGATCTGGTGGCCGATCACGAGGAATCGCGTCGCGTTGTCGGCGGTGTCTTCAATGCGAAGCGCCGCGGCCTTGAGCTGGTATATCTGGCCCGCGAGTTGGGACGCAATCGCGGCGCTGGACGCGTCGAGGGTCGCGTGAACCGCGGCGTCCGACGTGGACGACGCCTCATGAAGCGCGACGCCCGGCAAATGGGAATCGAGCCACTTGCGGCACTGCGCCAGCGCCTGATAGTGGGAGTAGACCTTCTTCACCGACGAGAGCTTCCCTGAAAGGGAGAGAAGGCTGTGCGAAATCGGCTGCTCGAGCTCCGCGACGATGTGGAGCTCCGACTCAACGAACATGTCGAGCGTATGGTTTACCACACCCTCTGTGGAGTTCTCCACGGGCACCACGCCGAAGTCGGCGCGGCGAAGCTCCACCTCGTAGAACACGTCCTTGATCGTCGGCACAGGGGTGAATTGCGCGCTCCGACCGAAATGCCGGATGGCGGCCTGGTGGGTGTAGGTGGCCTCGGGGCCGAAGAACGTGACGTCCACGCGCTTCTGGAGCGACCGGCAGGTCGCGAAAATGGTTTGGAAAATGTCGTCGATGGACTCGGCGGCGATGGGCCCCTTGCTGGCATCCTTGAGGCGCCCCAGGATCTCCGCTTCGCGGTCGGCCGCGAAAACGTTCTCCCCCCGCTCAGCTTTGACGCGCCCAATTTCTTTGGCGAGGCGGCCGCGGCTGTTCAGGAGATCGAGAATTTTGTCGTCGATCGAATCGATCTGACGACGCAGCTTGTCCAATGAGGATTTCGGCATGGAAGAAGCGGGATTGTAGCGTATTTCGGAGGGACGAAGGAGGGGTGGCCGGTTTGAAAAGGAACGAGGGTTGGCCTAAGCGACGCCCTCGGTGCTCGTGGTAATGCCGCGGACGGCCATCATCAGCTCTTCCGGATTGGAGGCGGCCTCGAGCGCGTCGTCGAGCTTCACGAGGCCATCCTTGTAGAGCTTGAGCAGGGACTGGTGGAACGTCTCCATGCCGTAATACGCGCCCTGGCGCATGGCCTCGAGAATGTCGGGCATCTGGTTTTCGATGATTGCCTTGCGCACGAGCGCGGTGACCACGAGAACTTCCGTGGCCGGCACCCGGCCCTGGCCCTGGGCGCGAGGCAGCAGGCGCTGACAGATGACGCCCTTGAGCACGTCCGCGAGCTGGTAGCGCACCTGTTGCTGCTGATGCGGCGGATAGAGGTCGACCACGCGGTTGATGGTCTGCACCGCGTCGGTGGTGTGGAGCGTGGACAAAACGAGGTGGCCCGTCTGCGCGGCCGTGATGGCGGTCGAGGTGGTCTCGAGGTCGCGCATTTCGCCGAGAAGGATGACGTCCGGGTCCTGGCGCAGGACGTGCTTGAGCGCTTCCGAAAAATTGATGGTATCGGAGCCGAGTTCGCGCTGGCTGACGATCGACTTCCGGTCCTTGTACAGGAATTCGATGGGATCTTCGATCGTCACGATGTGCTCGGCGCGGTCCGTGTTGATGGCTTCGATCATGGCGGCGAGCGTGGTCGACTTGCCGCTGCCCGTCACGCCGCAGACCAGCACGAGACCGCGCGAGAGCTGGCAGAATTTGGGCATGACTTTGGGAAGGTGCAGCTCGTTGAAATCGGGAATGCGCGTCGGGATCTGCCGAAGCACGACGGCGACCGAGCCGCGCTGACGGAAGGCGTTGCCGCGGAAGCGGCCGAGACCGGGAACCGCGAAGGAGAAGTCCACGTCGTTCTTCACTTCGAAAATCTTGCGCTGGCGCACCGAGATCATGTGGTACAGCGCCTCTTTGGCCAGCTCGGGCGTGATCATTTTATCGGAGACCGGCGTCAGGAGGCCGTCGATGCGATAGATGGGGTGAGCTCCGGATCGGAGGTGAAGATCGGAAGCACGACGCTCAACCATGCCCTTCAGCAATGTCTGAAGGAGCTCAGCGGCCCGGTCGCTCGTGGGCTTCTCGGGAAACTGATTGAGTCCGTCGTCTGCGCGGCCTAAATTCGAGGCGTCCATTCGTCTCAAAGTCTAGGGTCGATAAGCCGGTTCTTCAACGGATTTCCTGAAAGCGAGAAAAGATTAAGGCGAAAACTCGCGATGGACGCGGGGGCGTTGGCCGACGCCGGATTCGCGCCTGGAAATCAACGCGTTTCGCAAGGTTGAAATTATTTCAGCTTGCGGTTTTTGAGGCGGAGGTAGGCGGGACGGCGCAGGTCGTCGTCCGCCATGGCCTTGGAGGCCATGGGCGCGGCCAGCACGGGAAGCACGGACGGCTTCTTGGAGACCACGGGCCGATCCTTGCCGAACGACCGGGCGGGAAACCCCGTGGCGATGACAGTGACCTTCAGCTTGTCCTCCAAAGACTCATCGAAAACCTGCCCATAGAAAACATGGGACGTCGTGGCGGTGGCCGAACTCACGAAATCCATGACCTCGCGAACTTCGAACATGGTGATGTTCTTGTTGCCCGTGATGTTGACCAGCACGCCCTTGGCGCCCTCGATCGAGACGTTCTCGAGGAGCGGCGACTGGACAGCCTGGCGCGCGGCGGAGATGGCCCGGTCCTGGCCGGAGCCCGAACCGATCCCCATCAGCGCCTCTCCGGCGCCCGACATGATGGTGCGGACGTCGGCAAAGTCCACGTTCACGAGGCCGTGCGTCGTGATGACGTCGGCGATGGCCTGCATGGCCTGGCGAAGCACGTCGTCGGCCACGCGGAACGCTTCGAGCGACGGCGTTTTCTCGTCGATGATTTCAAAGAGGCGGTCATTGGGAATGACGAGGAGCGTGTCCACGTAAGGACGGAGGTCCTCGATACCGGCGCTGGCCTGGTTGGCGCGCACGAGGCCTTCAAAGGCGAAGGGACGGGTGACGACCGCGATGACGAGCGGAGGATGCTCGAGCTGACGGGCGATCTTGGCAACCACCGGAGCGGATCCGGTGCCGGTGCCGCCGCCCATGCCGGCGGTAATGAAAAGCATATCGGCGCCCTGACAGATTTCACGGATGCGATCTTCAGACTCGAGCGCGGCCTGCCCGCCGATGGAAGGATTGCCCCCGACGCCGAGGCCCTTGGTAAGACGCTCTCCGATCTGGATGCGCACGGGCGCCAGGCTTCGGCGAAGCGCCTGCGCGTCGGTGTTGGCGGCGCTGGCGGAAACGCAGTGAACCGAATGATCGAGGCGGAGGTCGCCAACGTCGAGTTCATCGCCGCCAACACCGACGCGCAGGCCCACCACGCGGA
>Ga0163151_10004644_pt1 | contig 18233 bp, 14 predicted proteins | sample OliLakLV19MP5IB2_FD_145596 | JGI IMG/M metagenome (GOLD analysis project Ga0163151, IMG submission 145596) | Freshwater microbial mat bacterial communities from Lake Vanda, McMurdo Dry Valleys, Antarctica - Oligotrophic Lake LV.19.MP5.IB-2 | ecosystem: Environmental > Aquatic > Freshwater >... | reverse complement strand
GATCGAGGAATACCACACGCTGCTCACGCGCAATGCGATCTTCATCAACCGGACGGCGGGCCTCGGCATTCTGCCGCGCGAGATGGCCGCGAGCTACGGCTGCACGGGTCCGGTGCTGCGCGGCAGCGGCGTCGATCACGACCTGCGCCGCGACGGCGAGCCGATCTACACCCGCATGTACCAGGGCTACGACTACAAGGTGCAGGTCGCGCCGTTCAAGGAGGCCCCGCCGGAGGCGGTTCTCGGCGACAACTGGTGCCGGTTCTTCGTCCGGATGATGGAGGTCGTCGAGGCGATCAAGCTCGTGCGGCAGGCGCTCGACAAGTATCCCACCGCGCAGGGGACGTACCGGCTGCCGTTCAAGTTGAACCAGAAGCTGCCGGCCGACGAGGTCTATCTCGAAACCGAATGCCCGCGCGGCCAGATGGGCTTCTACATCGTCGGCGACGGCGACGCCGAGCCGTTCCGCGCCCGCGCGAAGAGCTCGTGCTTCTGCAACCTGTCGGTCTGCGGCCCGCTGTGCGAAGGGGTGCTGATCGCCGACATCCCCGCGATCGTCGGCTCGCTCGACATCGTGATGGGCGAAATCGACCGCTGACAGTAGACCGGGCACTCCGTGGCCGGAAGGCTTCGAGTCACGCAACCGCGAACGCCCGACGATGCACAGCCCGGAGCGCAAGCGACGGCGTCCGGCTCGTTTTCCAGAGGCTCTCGCGCCGTCGCTTGCGCTCCGGGCTGCGATTCTTGGCCCCTCTCCCGACGAAGCGCCGGGCGAGGGGAGTGAAAACGCCCCGCGGTTCGGCTACGGGATCAGGTAGAACATCCCCGTCACCACGCCCGCTTGCACGGCGGCGGCCTGGGCGTTGAACGGAATCTGATAGATCAGCTTTGGCGCACATTCGCCCGGGCGGTACCAACCGAGGGAATAGATCGGCTTGCAGATCGGGTCGATCGTCATCTGATACGGCAGGGCGAGCAACTGGCCCATGAACCGGCCGCCCGAGACGAACGGCTGAATCAGGAACGGCCGGGTGTGACCGTATCGCTCCAGAGCGGGGTCTTCAAAGTACAGCGGGTAATGGTAGAAGTTCGTCGGCTCCCAGGGCATCGCCACATCGGGGAAGGCCCGCGGCTGATACACCTGGTCGGCGAACTTCACGTCGTACTCGGCTGCGCGCTGGTCGGCATATTCGCGGATGTCTTCATCGACGGTCGTGTCGTAGAACGGCGTGATGTCGCCGATCGGCCGCACCGACCGCCGCCCGCCCGTTCCGACCGGCATCGGGGGGACCTCGTTCGGCTCCTGCTTCCGCCCGGCGGCCGCCAGAATCTGCGATTCCCATCGCGGCGAAACGTCCACCGGCGGTTGCGGCGCGAAGGGGTCCATCGCGCCCGGAGCATACGCCACTGTGGGTGCAGCGATCACAGGCCGGGACGGCGCGGTGGCCAAGACCGGTGCGGGAGCCGGCGACACGACCGGAGCCGATGGAGCGGCGACCACCCACGGCGGGGCGTCGGTCAGTTCGGGAAACGGCTCGGCGGTGGCGGGTCGCATGGCCGACCAGCCTTCGCTTCCCAGTTCGTCGGGAACCGGCAACGTGCTGCCGGGGATCTGAGATGACGGGCGGGTCGCGATCGTCGCTTCGGCTTCCGTCTGATGGCGCGACTTCAGCCGCTGCCAGCGGTCGGCCGGCGATTCGTTGACGGTCGTCGCACCCGGCTGGGTGGCGATCGAATTGGCTGCGAGGCCGGGGTCGTTCAGAACGTCGCCCCCCTGCAAGGCCGGTGCGGTGGCCATCGAGAGCAGCAGCGTCCAGGCTGCGACGTCATGGCGATTCGATCGGAGCGTGCTCCACCGAATAGTTCGGGGACTCTTCGACGATCGTAATGTCATGGGGATGACTCTCCCTCACCGTGGCCGGTGAGACCTGAATGAACTTGGCTTCCGTGCGCAGTTCGGCGATCGTGCGAACGCCGCAATACCCCATTCCGGCCCGCAGGCCACCAATCAGCTGGTAGAGCAGATTGCTGAGCGCGCCCCTGTGAGGAACTCGGCCTTCCACGCCCTCGGGCACAAGTTTCGACACCGGATGCCGCCCATCTTCCACACGTCCCTGCCGATACCGCTCGCTACTCCCCTTAACCATAGCACCCAGAGACCCCATCCCGCGGTAACGCTTGTAGCTGCGTCCCTGATACAGAATCACCTCGCCCGGGCTTTCGTCCAAGCCGGCGAGCAGGCCCCCAAGCATCACCGTATGTGCCCCAGCCGCAAGGGCTTTCGTGATGTCACCGCTGTAGCGGATGCCCCCGTCGGCGATCAGGGGAACATCGGTGTCCTGGGCGGCGACCGCGGCATTGGCAATCGCCGAAAGCTGCGGAACGCCCACGCCGGCGATGATCCGCGTCGTGCAAATCGAGCCGGGACCGATGCCGACCTTCACGGCGTCCGCCCCCGCGCGGATCAAGTCGCGGGCCCCCTGGGTGGTCGCCACGTTCCCGGCGATGACGTCGATCTTCCAGTTCGCCTTGAGTTCGCGGACGGTTTCGATGACGTTCTTGGAATGGCCGTGCGCACTGTCGACGCACAGCACGTCCACCCCCTTCTCGATCAGCCGCTGCGCCCGCTCGAAGTCGTGGACGCCGATCGCCGCGCCGACCCGCAACCGCCCGCGGTCGTCCTTCGACGCCCGCGGATACCGCAGGTTTTTGTCGATGTCCTTGATGGTGATGAGGCCCTTCAACTGATAGTCGGCATCGACGAGCAACAGTTTCTCCACCTTGTTTTCAAGCAGAATCCGTTCGGCGTCCTCCAGCGTGGTCGTCTCCGGGGCCGTGATCAATTTGTCCTTGGTCATCACGTCGGCAATGAGCACGTTCCGCGACGGCAGAAACCGCAGGTCGCGGCGCGTCAAAATCCCCATCAACTTCCCATTCTTCGTCACCGGCACGCCGCCGATGTTCCGCTGCTCCATGATCTCCCACGCCTCGCCGGCGGTCGCTTCGGGCGGGAGCGTGACCGGATCGACGATGACGCCGTGCTCGGCCCGCTTGACCCGCTCGACCTCCTGGGCCTGCTGATCGGCGGTCATGTTTTTGTGGATGATGCCGATGCCCCCCTCCTGGGCCATCCCCACCGCCATGTCGCTCTCGGTGACGGTGTCCATCGGGCTGGACAGAATCGGCACGTGCAGCTTGATGTTCCGCGTGAGCTGCGACGCCGTCTCCACCTGGTTGGGCATGATCTCGCTGTAGCCCGGTTCGAGCAGGACGTCGTCAAACGTGATGCCGCGGTAGGCGATGCGGTCTTCCATGGCGGGTGCTCCTGGGGCTAGAGGCGTTAGGCGTTTGACTAGGCGTTAGGTGTTAGCATACTAGCCCGAAGCGTAAGCGAGGACGGGCGCTCATTCGATGTTCGACGCCCTCGCTCACGCTTCGGGTTAGTGTTGTGGATCATTAGCGGTTTCGGGCGTCGTGATTTCGTGCAGGCGGTTCGCAAGGTTCACGAGCGTCGCGACGGGTAATTGTTCCGCACGGGCACCGGCAGGAATCTTCAGTTCGACGAACAACTGTTCGAGCCGGTCCCGCGACAGCGCCGCGGAAGCCCAGGGATTGCTATCCCTGGGCGTCTTCGGTTTTTTATCGGAGAACATCGTCGCCAGCACGCCCAGCAAACTCTTGCGGCGCTGGGTGAACACGTCCCGCAGGAAAGCGTGGAACCACTGGCGGTCGACGATCCGGGCCTGGCCTTCGTCCCAGCGGTCGATTCGCAGCACCGCGGAGTCCACTTTCGGCGGCGGCCAGAACACGCTCGGCGGGAGCTTGCGGATCAGCTTGAGCGTGGCCTGCGATTGCAGCCACACCGTCAGTGCGCTGTACTCGCCGGTGCCGGGCTTGGCCTGCATCCGCTCGGCCAGCTCCCATTGAATCGTGACCACCATCCGCGACCACGGCAGCTTGCTCGCCATCAGGTTCGAGATCACCGGCGTCGCAATGTTGTACGGGAGGTTTGCGACGAGTTTGAGTGTGACCGGCAGTGACTGCAATTGCCATGGGTTGGGGGCGTCATCCTCGACGCCCACGGGGTGCGACCCGTGGGCTTCTGCTCCGAAGCGCTGTTGTTCCGCTTGCCGCACGCGCCCCAGCGCCGTGTTCACCGCGTTGAGGACGGCCGGGGTGAACGTGTGCTTGTTCGCGAGGGCGTCGCCGTGCAGCAGCCGGACGTTTTTCCGCTCGGACAGGAGTGCCCGGGCGTGGCCGAGGACGTGTTCGTCGAACTCGACCGACACGACGTACCCAGCCGCGGCGGCGATGTGATCCGTCAACCCGCCGGTTCCCGTGCCGACTTCCAGCACGACGTCGGCGGTCGTCAGCCCCGCGTGCTTGACGATCAGGTCGTGCAGGTTGAGATCGACGAGGAAGTTTTGCCCGAGATCGTGGCGCGGCTGAAGACCCTGCTGCTCGAAGAGCTGCATCAACCGAGTGCGGGTCTGCCGGTCGCCGTCTCTCATGCCGGGTAGGGAACGCCAAGGGCGGGAAGGAATTCCGTTGAGTGTACCCGTTCCCGTGGGAAGTTGCGATGAATCCGTTGTGAAAAAAAAGACGCCCAGGGATGGCGATCGCTGGGCGTCCGTGTCAATTCGCGCCCCGGGCGAACTCGCGCAACTCCAAGGGAGGCGGGAGATTGACGCCATTCAGTTTTCGGGTATTCTCAACGCATTCCGTTCGAAGAATTACAAGTTAGCCCACAGGAGTCGCGATGAAGGAACGAGCGCCACGCAACCGAACGCTCACTTGCAGCGACGCCGAGTTGGCGACTCTTGCCTCGGAGTTGTTGCGTCTCACCGCTCCCGCTCGCCCCGAAGAGGTCATCGGCCGGGTCATCCATCAGGATTTTCACGAAGTTTGCCGCTTCCTTCCACCGGCACTCGCCGATCTCTTGATTCTCGACCCGCCCTACAACCTGACGAAGAACTATAACGGCCAGGTCTTCCAGGCAAAGGAGGCCGAGGAGTACAGGATGTGGTTTGACGACATCCTATCCTCGCTCATGCCCTTACTCCGGCCAACAGCCACGGTCTATACGTGCAGTGACTGGCAAACGTCTACTCTGATTTTTCCGGTTCTCGACAAGTATTTCCATGTACGAAATCGCATCACTTGGGAGAGAGAAAAAGGGCGCGGAGCGAAGGCGAACTGGAAGAATAACACCGAAGATGTTTGGTTTTGCACTGTCGGGGACGACTACCATTTCGATGTCGAGGCCGTGAAACTGAAGAGGCGCGTCATTGCGCCGTACCGCACTGGCAACGGCGAACCGAAGGATTGGGATGAGTCTGAGAACGGAAACTATCGGCTCACTTATCCCTCGAACATTTGGGCGGACATTACAGTCCCCTTCTGGTCCATGCCGGAGAATACCGACCACCCCACGCAAAAACCTGAAAAGCTGGTCGCAAAACTAATTCTGGCAAGCTCCCGTCCCCATGATGTCGTATTCGATCCGTTTCTTGGCAGCGGGACGACGGCCGTGGTTGCCAAGAAGCTTGGCCGCCAGTATGCCGGCGTCGAACTCGACCGAGAGTACTGCTGCTGGACGTTGAAACGCCTCAAACTCGCTGAGGCCGCCCCCAGCATCCAAGGGTACTCCGAAGGTATTTTTTGGGAGAGAAACAGCTTGGCCGACCAGAAGCTGCAGAAGGGCCGCAACACCCGCGCGAATGACGAAATGGGCCTGTTCAATGAATGACATCCTTCAGAAACTGATGGCTCTGATCAAAGCCAACAACGGGATCAACGACAAGGCCCGCTTGGCACGTGTCGTCTTCGATGCGCTTGGGCTGACGAAAGATAGGTCCGTGTATTATTGTGCCGACTTCGCCATCCGATTCAGCTCCTCGGCGAGCCGTAATTTCGGAAACACCGTGTTGTCCCTGTCCAACCTTCGGAAGTACGATGACAGGCCTTTCATCGTTTGCCTGGTCACGCCAACGGAAAACTACTGCTTGCTGGCCAACACAACGTTGCTCAAGAAGATCAGCCACAGTTCGCAGCAACTTCGAGAGAACAACATCCGGGGCAGCTTCAATGGCTCCGACATTGCCAGAGACCTTGAGGGAATTACCAACTCGGCCGAGAACATCGCCCGACTGTTCGACATTCACGCAGGCATCGGTTTCGAGGGCAACCTTGCTCGACTGGTCGAAGCGACAAACAACATTTCTCCGACGGGAATCAAGTTTGTCGTCAACGAGTCGGCGGGAGCGGCTATTCTTGCCGCGCCTCAGCGAGCGGCGCGATTCGTTGAATCCGAGGACTGCAACATTCTGAAGGCAGAGTTGGACGCCCAAGTCAGCAAATTCCGATCTGAAATACTCCTGGCTGCACTCATTGAAAACGTCAACGTGCGAGGTCGAATCATCGAGTACTTGATTGCAGGAGAGGATGAGGCGCTACGCCAAGAACTCGTCTCTGCATTGAAAGCAGGCAACAAGGGTCTTCCCAAATTCAAGACCGGTAATACGCTCGGTGACTACACCCGCAAGTTTGCAGCCTACGACACGGAGACGGACGTGAAGACGAAACTTTTGATCCTCAGTTCAAATCCCAAGGCGTACAATCTCGACAAAGTGCTTGAGTTCTTGGCGAATTCCCGGTCTGTTTTCATGTTCTACTTTGTTGGCGTCGATCCGGGGAAAATCGTGAACACGGTCCTTGTGTCAATGTTTCAGGAGAAACTCTTACGAGCCACGATACTTCTCAAGCACTGGTCGGGGCGGAACTCGCGCGGTGTCACGCAGTTTGAAGGTAGAGCGATCAATGATTTGATCGCACAGCCGGAGTTTTCGATCAATACAGAAGAGGCTGGCCAGTTTCTACAGCGTGTGATTGCCCTGTAGCTGGCGCACGAATGGGTTAGCCAACGGCTGAAGCTGACCGGGGCCGCCGGCCTGATTTTCCGAACTTCAACGCCCTTGCAGGCGGACCCGGCAGCTTAGCCAAGTAGAGCCGGTCCCACCGGCCGGGGATGTGTAGTGATCTCCAACCGCTGGCACACCTCGATGAGGCCGGTGGAATCGGCCCTACAGAACTGCGGGCACTTCCTTGACTCCGGCCACGGGTGGCTCATCTCGATGGAGAAGTGACAGGATGAATCCCGCCAAGAACACGGTTTGCCTTTGGTACGATAGCGACGCCGAGGACGCGGCGCGGTTTTACGCCAGGACCTTTCCCGATTCGTCCGTCGGCGCGGTGCACCGCGCACCGGGCGACTTTCCGTCGGGGAAGAAAGGGGACGTGCTCACCGTCGAGTTCACTGTGATGGGCATTCCCTGCCTCGGACTCGACGGGGGGCCTTCGGTCAAGCACAACTGGGCATTCTCGTTTCAGGTCGCAACCGCTGACCAAGCCGAAACGGACCGCTACTGGAACGCGATCGTCGACAACGGCGGACAGGAGAGCGCGTGCGGCTGGTGCCAGGACAAATGGGGATTGTCCTGGCAGATCACGCCGATCGCCCTGACGAAAGCCGTCACCGGCCCCGATCCCGCTGCCGCCAAACGCGCGTTCGAGGCGATGATGACGATGAAAAAGATCGACGTCGCTGCCATCGAGGCGGCCCGCCGCGGTTGAGGTTTCGGCGGACCTGCCTGGCTTCTTTCCTATGATCGCAGAAACTTCTGCACGTACTTCCCCAGAATATCCGTTTCGATGTTCACCGCGTCGCCGACCTGCCGACGGCCGAGCGTCGTGACTTCCAGCGTGTGTGGAATCAGCGCGATCGTGAACCGGTCCCGTTCGACCGTCACCAGCGTGAGGCTGACGCCGTCCACCGCGACGGACCCCTTGGGGACCATCAGCGCGGCGAGCGATTCCGGAACGCGGAAACCCATCGTCACCCAGTCGGCGTCGCGGACGATGGCCTCGACCGTGCCGAGGCCGTCCACGTGTCCCTGCACAAAGTGGCCGCCCAGCCGCGCCGTGACGGGAAGCGAGCGTTCGAGGTTGACCGGGTCGCGAAGCCGCAAGCGTGACAGGTTCGTCTTGGAGAGCGTTTCCGTGCCCGCCTGGAAGGACCAGACTACGGACTCAATGGCGATGACCGTGAGGCAGCAGCCGTTGATCGCGACGCTGTCCCCCAATCGGCAGCGGTCGTGATCGGGACCGGACAGCATCGACGCCGGCGGAGCGATTTCGAGCCGGATGCCCGCCGGCTCCGGTATCACCGCGGCGACTGTCCCCAGCCCCTCCACGAGTCCCGTGAACACGGCTTACTCCCTCCGGCTCGGGGTGAACTCGCCCGCCAGCGCCGCCCGCTCGATCTCCAGCACCTTGTTCAACCGGCGGACATGGCGCTCCTCGTTCGTAAACCGGGCCGTGATGAACGCCTGCACGATCTCGACGGCGAGCTCTTCGCCCACGATGCGTGCGCCGATGCACAGCACGTTCATGTCGTCGTGCTCGACCCCCTGATGGGCCGAGTACGTGTCGTGACACACACCCGCCCGGATGCCGGGGATCTTGTTTGCCGCGACGCTGATGCCGACCCCGCTGCCGCACAGCAGCACGCCGCGGTCTGCCTCACCGGCGAGCATGATCTTGGCGACTTTCACGGCGTAATCGGGGTAATCGACGCTGCTGCCATCGGAATCGGTGCCGCAATCGACGACGCTGGCGCCGAGCGCCTCGATCACCGCCCGCACGCGGGTCTTGAGCGGATAGCCGGCGTGATCACAACCGAGGGCGATGCGCATCGATCATCCGTTGAAGAATGGTTCGCGTCGGGCAGCGTGCCGGACGGTGAGAATATTAATCCGATTCTGGCTATCAATGACTTCATAGAAGATGCGGTAGTTACCGACGACGAGATGCCGAATTTCCCCCTGCGTCCTGCCGGCAAACATCGGCCCTAATCGCGGAGTTGTAGTCAGGAGTTCAACTTTGCTGAAAGACTGCCGCACGAAATCGATCAGCAGCCTGCGGATAGTCAGCGGCGATATACGCCCAGATTTCGTGCAGATCCCACTGCGCCGGCTCGGTCCACTCTACTTGGAAGTCCATTGCATGGCCTGCTGCTTGAAGTCGGCATGCGGAGTGACGCGTCCCTCAGCGGCAGCGGTCTGTCCCCGCTCGATCGCGGCCAGAGTGGCGAGTTCATCGATGACCTGGTCAAGCGTCACATCCGCCGGCAACTGCTGCACGGTTTCCAGCACCATGTCTTTGACAGTCATGAAGCACTCCCATCAATGAGCCGACAAACACCAGCGTCACGCCGATTATGGCAAATCCGTCTGCCCCATCAAATACCGGTCGCATTCGCGGGCCGCGCCGCGGCCTTCGTTGATGGCCCACACGATGAGGCTCTGGCCGCGGCGGCAATCGCCGGCGGCGAACACGCCGGGGACGTTGGTTGTGTATTTGCCGTGGTCGGCGGCGTAGTTGGTGCGCGGGTCGAGCTGCACGCCGAGCTGCGTCGCGACGGGGGATTCCGGCCCCTTGAAGCCGAGGGCCAGGAAACACAACTGGGCGGGCCACTCCTGTTCGCTGCCGGGGATGGGCGAGAACGGGGTCTTCTTTTCGGGATCGGGCTTCGACCAGTCGAGCCGCTGTGTCTTGAGCGCCCGCAGGTGGCCGCGCTCGTCGCCGAGGAACTCGACGGTCTGAATCGCATACTCGCGCGGATCGTGGGCCAGCGTCTTGCCCGGCATGTGGGCGTAGTCGAACTGCGCGGCGGCTTCTTCGTGGCCGTAGTCTTTCTTGTAGACGCGGGGCCATTGCGGCCAGGGGTTGTTCGTGGCGCGCTGGTTCGGAGACTGCGGAACGACCTCGAAGTTGACGAGCGACTTGCAGTCGTGCCTGAGCGACGTGCCGCAGCAGTCGGTCCCCGTGTCGCCGCCGCCGATGACGATGACGTCCTTCCCCTTCGCGGAGATGTACTGTCCGTCGGCGAGGCCGGAATCGAGAAGACTCTTTGTGTTCTTGTGCAGGAACTCCATCGCAAAGTGGATGCCGTTGAGCGGCCGGCCCGGCGTCCTGGCGAAGAAGTCGTTCGGGACTGTCGCCCCGGTGCAGAGAACGACAGCGTCGAAGTCCTTCTTCAACTGGTCGGCGGTGACGTCCCTGCCGATCTCGACGTTGGTCTTGAAGACGATCCCCTCGGCGGCCATCAGATCGACGCGGCGCTGCACGACGGCCTGCTTGTCGAGCTTCATGTTGGGGATGCCGTACATCAGCAATCCCCCGATGCGGTCGGACCGCTCGAACACTGTGACCGTGTGACCGACGCTGTTCAGTTGTGCCGCGGCGGCGAGACCGGCGGGTCCGGAGCCGACGACGGCCACCGTCTGGCCCGTGCGAACCGGCGGCGGCTGGGGCGTGACCCAGCCTTCTTCAAAGCCCTTGTCGATGATCGTGCATTCGATGTTCTTGATTGTCACCGGCGGGCTGGTGATTCCCAGCACGCACGACCCCTCGCACGGGGCGGGACACACCCGGCCGGTGAACTCCGGGAAGTTGTTCGTCTTGTGCAGCCGGTCGAGCGCTTCCCGCCAATGGCCACGGTAGACCAGGTCGTTCCATTCCGGGATGAGGTTGTTCACCGGGCAACCGGCCGCCATGCCGTTCAGCAGCGTCCCCGTGTGGCAGAACGGCACGCCGCAGTCCATGCACCGCGCCCCCTGCCGCTTCAGGTCGGCTTCGGGCATGTGCTCGTGGAACTCGCGCCAGTCGAGCACGCGCAGCTCCAGCGACCGTTCGGCCGGAGTCTGGCGGGTGTATTCCTTGAATCCGGTGGGCTTGCCCATGATGCCTGTTAAATCAGAGAAGGGAGGCTTAACCACGAAACACACGAACGACACGAAAAAATTGGCGTTGGCTATTTCACGATTCGTTCGTATTGAACTTTCGGGTAGTGATTGAAGTTGACGAGGATGCCGAGTCGCAGGTTTGTTGCCTTGAGGTAGTTCAGGATTTGCGCACGGAACACGTCATTCAGGGCTGACACGGCTTTGATCTCGACAATGATTGAGCCATAACACATAAAGTCGGGCGTGTAAGCCTTCTTCAACGGACGCTGCTTGTAGGTTAGCTGCAATTCCGATTGTGGTACGGCCGGAATCTGTTGAATCTCAAACTCGATCTCGAGGCATTCTTGATAGACCGCTTCCAAGAATCCGGGTCCCATCTCCCGATAGACCTCGAAACATGCTCCCATGATCTTGTACGACTCGTCGGGATAAAGGATGTCTGCCATCTGATCCCTTTCGTGCCGTTCGTGTGTTTCGTGGTTAAACCTCTTCAGCTTTGCCCGCCCACGCCCGCCATCGCGGGGCTTAGCATGGCTTCCTTCTCGGCCTCTTTCATCCGTTCAGCCAAGGCCCGCTTGTAGTCGATGGGCATCACCTTCTTGAACCGCGGCAGCTCGCGGTCCCAGTGCTTGAGGATTTTGGCGGCGACCGTCGAGCCGGTGTAGCGCTCGTGCTTCTGGATCAGTTCCTTTAACTCGGCGATGTCGGAGCCTTCCTCCACCTCTTCCAACGCCACCATCTCCAGATTGCAGTTGCCGAGCAGCTTGTCTTCGGTGTCCCAGATGTAGGCGATGCCGCCCGACATGCCGGCGGCGAAGTTGCGGCCGGTGGGGCCGAGGATGACGGCCCGGCCGCCGGTCATGTATTCGCAGCCGTGGTCGCCCACCCCTTCCACCACCGTCCACGCGCCGGAGTTCCGCACGCAGAACCGCTCGGCGGCCCGGCCGCGGAAGAACGCCTCCCCTTCAATCGCGCCGTACAGGCAGACGTTGCCGATGAGGATGTTGTCCTCGGGCGTGAAGCTGGCGTTCCGGGGCGGATAGGCGATGATCCGGCCGCCCGACAACCCCTTGCCGACGAAGTCGTTGCAGTCCCCTTCGACCTCGAAGGTGATGCCGTGCGCGAGCCACGCCCCGAGGCTTTGCCCGGCGGAGCCTTTGCAGCGGATGTGAATCGTCTTGTCGGGCAGTCCTTTCGCGCCCCATTTCTTGGAGACTTCGTGGCTCAGCGTGGTGCCGAGCGCGCGGTCGATGTTCTGCACCTCGATGTCGAGATGCACGGGCTTGCCGTCCTGAATTGCGGGCTGGCACTCGCGGATCAGGTCGTTGTCGAGCTGGTATTCCATGCCGTGCTGCTGCACGACCTGGCAGTACGTGCCGACGTTGGGGTGCGGCTTGGTGGCGACCATCAGCACCTTCGAGAGGTCGATGTTCTTCGTCTTCCAGTGGGTGATGCCGGGATCGAGCTCCAGCAGATCGCAGCGGCCGACCATGTCGTTGATGGTCCGGAAACCGAGCTGCGCCATCAGCGTGCGGGCCTCCTCGGCGACCATGAAGAAATAGTTGATGAGGTGCTCGGGCAGGCCGGAGAACATGGCCCGCAGTTCCGGGTCCTGCGTGGCGACGCCGACCGGGCAGGTGTTGAGATGGCACTTCCGCATCATGATGCAGCCGAGCGCGATCAACGGCGCGGTTGAGAAGCCGTACTCCTCGGCCCCCAGCATTGTGGCGATGACGACGTCGCGGCCGGTCTTCAATTGGCCGTCGGTCTGCAACCGCACGCGACTGCGGAGATCGTTGAGCACCAGCGTCTGATGCGTCTCCGCAATGCCCAGCTCCCACGGCAAACCGGCGTGCTTGATGCTCGTCAGGGGCGACGCGCCGGTTCCGCCGGAATCGCCGGAGATGAGGATGTTGTCCGCATGCCCCTTGGCGACGCCCGCTGCGATCGTGCCGATGCCGACTTCGGAGACCAACTTCACGCTGATCCGCGCGCTGGGGTTGCTGTTCTTCAGATCGAAGATGAGTTGCGACAGATCTTCGATCGAATAGATGTCGTGATGCGGCGGGGGACTGATGAGGCCCACGCCGGGGGTGGAATGCCGGGTCGCGGCGATGATCTTATCGACTTTGTGACCGGGCAGCTCGCCCCCCTCGCCGGGCTTGGCCCCCTGCGAGATCTTGATCTGCAACTCGTCGGCGTTGGTGAGGTACCAACTGGTGACGCCGAACCGGCCGCTGGCGACCTGCTTGATCGCCGACCGCTTGGAGTCGCCGTTGGGCATCGGCGCGAACCGCTTGTAATCCTCGCCTCCTTCGCCGGTGTTGCTCTTGCCGCCGAGGCGGTTCATGGCGATGGCGATCGTTTCGTGCGCTTCGGCGGAGATGCTGCCGTAGCTCATTGCGCCGGTGCAGAACCGCTTGACGATCTCTTTGGCGGGTTCCACTCCTTCAATCGGCACGGGCTTCGCGGTCTTGAACCGCAGTAATCCCCGGAGATGACATTCGCGGGACACCTGCTCGTTGATGAGCTTCGAGAACTCGGCGAACGACGTCTTGTCCCCCTGCCGGGCCGCCTTCTGAATGTGCGCGATCGACAGCGGGTTCCAGGCATGTTTCTCGCCGGTGGCCCGCCACGCGAACAGACCGAAGTTCGGCAGCACGGGGAGTCGCTGCTCTTCGCGGGTCGGATAACCGAGCTCGTGACGCCGCAGCGCCTCTTCGGCGAGGATCTCGAAATTCACCCCCTTGATGCGGCTGGCCGTGCCGCGGAAGCACATCGAGACGACGTCTTCGCTGAGGCCGACGGCCTCGAAGATCTGCCCCCCCTTGTAGCTTTGCAGGGTGGAGATGCCCATCTTGGCCATCACCTTCAGGATGCCCTGCTTGGTGGCCTTGCGATACGCCGCGGTGATTTCGTCGTGCGTGCAGTCGTCGGGCAGTTCGCCGTCGTCCTGCAATTGCCAGAGCGCCTCGAAGGCGAGATACGGATTGATCGCGTCGGCCCCGTAACCGACGAGGCAGCAGAACTGATGCACTTCGCGGGCTTCGCCGGTCTCGACGACAATGCCGATCCGCGTCCGTTCCTCGTGCTTGACCAGATGATGATGCACGGCTCCGGTCGCCAGCAGCGAACTCACCGGCAACCGGTCGGGTCCAGCCGCGCGGTCGGACAGGATCACCAGACTGTAACCGTCGGCGATGGCCTTGCGGGCTTCAATGCAGATTTGCTGGAGCGCCGGCTTGAGGCCTTTCGTTCCCTGCGACTTGGGGTACGTCGTGTCGATGGTCTTCGTCCGCCAGCCGCGGAAATCGAGGTGCTTGAGCGACGCCAGCTCCTCGTTGGTGAGGATGGGATGCGGCACCACGAGCCGGTGGCATTGGGCCTCGGTCGTCTCCAGAATGTTCCCTTCGGGACCGATGTAGCACTCCAGCGACATGATGACTTCCTCCCGCGTCGAGTCGATGGCGGGGTTGGTCACCTGTGCGAACAGTTGCTTGAAGTAATCGGCCAGCGGCCGCGGCTGATCGCTCATGCACGCCAGCGCCGAATCGTCCCCCATCGACCCCAGCGGGTCTTTCTTGGTGGTGATCATCGGCACCAGCATGAACTGCAGCGTTTCAGTGGTGTACCCGAACGACTGCAGATGCCGCAGCAGGTCGTCGCCGGCCATCCGGTCCGGCGGATTGGCAGCCGGCAACTCGTTGAGCAGCAGCCGCTGATTCTTGAGCCATTGCCCGTACGGCCGGCGATTGGCGAACTCGCGCTTCAGTTCTTCGTCGGGAATCAACCGGCCCTGCTCGAAGTCGACCAGGAACATCTTGCCCGGCTGCAACCGGCCCTTCAGCTTCACGTTCTCCGGGGCGATGTCGAGCACGCCGACTTCGCTGGCCATGATCACGCGGTCGTCGTGCGTGACGTAATACCGGCTGGGCCGCAGGCCGTTGCGGTCCAGCGTCGCGCCGATGCAGTTTCCGTCGGTGAACGAGATCGACGCCGGGCCGTCCCACGGCTCCTGCAATGCCGAGTGGTATTCGTAGAAGGCCCGCTTATCCTCGGGCATCGACTCGTGATTCTGCCACGCCTCGGGCACCATCATCATCATGGCTTCCGGCAGGCTGCGGCCGGACATGATGAGGAGTTCGAGCGCGTTGTCGAAGTTGCCCGAGTCACTGCAATGCGGTTCGACGACGGGGAACAGGTTTTTGAGGTCGTCGCCGAACAGTTCGCTCTTCATCACTCCCTGCCGCGCGAACATCCAGTTGCTGTTGCCGCGGACGGTGTTGATTTCCCCGTTGTGGGCCATGTACCGCTGCGGATGGGCGCGGTCCCAACTGGGGAACGTGTTCGTCGAAAACCGCGAATGCACCATCGCCAGGTGGCTGGTGTATTCCGGCCGCAGCAGGTCGGGAAAGAAGTTCGGCACCTGCTCCGGCGTCAGCATTCCCTTGTAAATCAGCACGCGGCTGGACAGCGAGCAGATGTAGAACTTCAGCGCCTGCGGCAGGCTCCCTTCGCGAATCTGGTGACTGGCCCGCTTGCGGATGACGAACAACTGCCGGTCGAACGCCTCCTGCGACAGCCCTTCGGCCGCGCCGACGAACAGTTGCTCGAACGCGGGCATGGCGGCGCGGGCCGACGGGCCGATGTCGGCGTCGTCGGGCGTGACGGGCACCTTCCGCCAGCCGAGCAGCGTCTGACCCTGCTCCTTGACGAGCTGATTCACCTGTTCGCGGCACATCGAGCGCTGCTCGGGATCAGTCGGGAGGAATACCAGTCCCACGCCGTAGCGGCCCGGCTCCGGCAGCGCGATTTTCAGCTCGCGCTGCGCAAGAAGTTGCATGAACTCGTGCGGCAAGGCGGTGAGGATGCCCGCGCCGTCGCCGGTGTTCGGTTCGCAGCCGCACGCGCCGCGATGCGTCATGTGCCGGAGGATGCGCAGCGAATCGTCGATGATCTGCCGCGACCGCTGCCCTTTGATGTGCGCGACGAAGCCGACGCCGCAGTTGTCGTGCTCGTAAGCCGGGTCGTACAGTCCCTGCGCCTTGGGGGTGCCGTCGGAATGGAACAGTTCCGGCTGCCGGGCGAAGAAGGCGTCTTGGTTCTGAGTCATGTCACACCTCGGTCAGGGTGCAGGTGTCAGGGATTAGGCGTTAGGTCAGAAACAGAAGCCGCGGGGTCCCACCCCCGCGGATCTTCCCGGACAGAGAAGATCCACGGGGGTGGGACCCCGCGGCTTCACGCCGATGCGGGCGCGGTTTTGGACGCCGCACCGGCCGCCGTGCCGGCGTAGTAGAACGATTCGGGAGACTCGTGCAGCAGTTCGAGAAACCGCTTGGCCGCGGTGGTCAGCTCTTTGTGCCGGCGCTGCACGATGCCCAACGGCCGCACCCAGCGGACGCCGTCGAGATGCAGCGCCTTGAGCGAACCGATTTCGAGTTCCCGACGGACGGTGGGGACCGGCAGGATCGCGATCCCGGACCCGACCTCCACCGCCCGTTTGATGTTTTCGATGTTGTCGAATTCGTGGACGACGTCAACCGCCACTTTCGATTGTCGCAGCCAGCGGTCGATCTCCGTGCGGATCTGCAACTCGGGCGTGAACGCCACCAGCGATTCCCCGTCGAGTTCGATCGGCTGCATCTTCGTCCGGTTCGACAACCGATGCTGCGGCGCGACGACGACCACCATCTCTTGTTCCTGCCACGGCGTGCAGACGAGCTCCGCACGCTTCGGCGGGAACGAAACCAACCCCAGGTCGGCCTCGTCGTTCACCACCCGTTCCAGGACGGCAGAGGGCTGGCAGTAGCGCAGTTCCAGCGCCGCGTCGGGATACAGATGCTCGAACTGCTTCACGTAGCAGTCCATCTGCAACAGGCCGACGGAGTAAATCGCCGCGACGCGAACCGGTCCGACGACTTTGTCCCTGAGTTGCAGCAGGCGGTCTTCCAGACGCCGCCACTGGTCGAGAAGTTCGCGGCAGCCATCGAAGCAGATGTGCCCCGCGGGCGTGAGTTCCAGCGGCCGCTTGCCGCGGTTGATCAATTCCTGGCTGAAATGATCTTCGAGCGTCTTGACCGTTTCACTGGCGACCGGCTGCGAAACGCCGAGCGCCTTCGCAGCTTTGGAGAAGCTGCGGTGCGTGACGACTTCGCAAAAAAGTTCCAGATCGCGACGGTGCATCGGACGGCCGATTCGGAAACGGAGATACTATGCCTGCCAGACTATCGACAATCCCGACGGCCACATTTTAGGGAACTGCGATAGTGAGAGTCAAGCGAGTTCGGAAATCCCGATTCTGAATCAGTGTCGATTGATGGAATGTTGTCGATGGAATGTCGCAAGTCATTAGCTGAAAACTGCTTGTGATCAACGGCATCAATCGATAGCCGATCCCGCTCGTAAGATGCGATTCGGAAGCTGTACGAGCGGGGACGAGTTTTTCCGTCCCGCTTGACCTGCTCGTAGTTCCGCCTTCAGGCGGCTCGACCGCCTGAAGGCGGAACTACCAACGTGGCGTCACGCCCCAGAGAGTCGGAATCAGGACACCACCCGGAAAGCCCTGACTGCCGTCCGGCGAGGACTTTTCGCCGCCGATCGGCTAGGCTCGACAGGCGTCGTAGCGCGCTGGGGCTGGCAGGGTTGGGTGAAATCATGTCGAAAGCGTTTGTGCGGCTGGGGTGGGTGGTGACCGCCGTCGGATTTCTAATCGGGTGCGGCGGAACCAGTCCGCCCCCCTCCACGGAGTCCACGAGCCGGAGGCCCGTGGCTGAAGCGCCGATCCGCGGCGGCTCGGCGAACCCCCGCCGCGGTGCGATGGTTGAACGGGTTCCGGTCCCCACGCCCTCCGATGTCGAACCGCATCCCGCTGTCACCGCGGTCCAATCGACGCTCGCGGCCGTCCGCGATGGCCGCCTGGCAGAGGCCTACGATTTCCTGCCGCCCGGTTTTCAGTCCGACGTCGATCAGATCATTCAGGAAGCCGCCGCGCAGGTGGAGCCGGAGCTTTGGCAGGCGGTCGCGCGGACCGCTCACAAAGGTCTGCAGGTGTTGCAGGAGAAGAAGCCGCTCATCCTCGAATCCCTGAACCAGCCCGAACGCGAAGCGTCCATCGAGCAACTCGCCGCCGCATGGGATGATCTCGTTGCGTCGCTGGCCGAATTGGAAACCAGCGAGCTGGCCGATCTTGAGCAACTCCGTCGGCTGAACTCGCGTCAGTGGCTGGCAACGACGGGGAGCTCGCTCTTTCAGAGGCTGCGCGGACCGGAAGGAGCCGAGAGCCTCAATCCCCTGGCCGCGATGCTCGAGCCCAGCGTCACGGAGGCCGCCTCACCGGACGGACGGCTGATGCTGGCGATCGCGCCGCCGGGGCATGAGGAAAACGATCTCGTCGAATTCGTGCAGATCGAAAACCGCTGGATTCCCCGC
>Ga0163151_10004643_pt1 | contig 18234 bp, 9 predicted proteins | sample OliLakLV19MP5IB2_FD_145596 | JGI IMG/M metagenome (GOLD analysis project Ga0163151, IMG submission 145596) | Freshwater microbial mat bacterial communities from Lake Vanda, McMurdo Dry Valleys, Antarctica - Oligotrophic Lake LV.19.MP5.IB-2 | ecosystem: Environmental > Aquatic > Freshwater > Lake... | reverse complement strand
GCTAATGGCTATTAGCCATGGCATATCGACCATAAACAATATCGAAAAGAAAAACAAACAAGAACAAAAAAGTATAAAAAACCACAAAGGGCTATGGGCTATGGGCAAAAAAAATTAAGCCATCAACAAAAAAACAAGCCAAAGAAAAAATAAAATCTACCAAACCTATACAAATAAAAAAAGCCAAAAGCCAAAAGCTAAAAGCTAAATTAAAAGCAAAATTAAAAGCAAAATTAAAATTAAAAATGTCATCAAAACACCCAAAAGGATTAAACTTTCTTTTCTTCACTGAGCTCTGGGAGCGCTTTGGATACTACTTAATGATTGGAATTTTTCAATTGTATTTAATGGAAAATATCGATAAAGGCGGCTTGGGTTTGGACCGCAAAGAGGCGGCAGATATCTATGGAACTTTTATTGCGTTTGTGTTTTTAACACCGTTTTTGGGTGGCTTATTGGCGGATAGGATTTTGGGGTACAAGAATGCCATTTTAATTGGGGGCACGTTAATGGGTTTTGGTTATTTGGGACTGGCTTTGCCGGGCATGACGGCTTTTTATGTTTCGTTGTTTTTAATCATTTTGGGCAATGGTTTTTTTAAGCCAAACATCTCTACTTTATTAGGGAATTTATACAACGAACCAGCTTATAAAGAACACAAGGATGCGGGCTACAATATTTTCTATATGGGCATCAATATTGGGGCTTGTGTGTGCAATTTATTTGCGGCTTATATGCGCAACAGGTATGGCTGGGGATATGCGTTTGCAACGGCTGGAGTAGGCATGTTTATTGGCATTACCACCTTTTTAATTGGCTTAAGGCATTACAGACATGTGGATGTGATTAAGGCGGTTCAAGCAGAAGATATGCCTTTGGCGCGCATTTTTGCACAGGTGTTTTTGCCGGCTATAGTGGTTGGGGCGGGTGCCTGGTTTTTCCCAGGAAACATGTTTGGTTCAGACAGTACCGATGCCTTTATTTTTGCTACTATACCAGTGATTATTTTTTACGTGGGATTATATGTGAAAGCCTCTGTTGCTGATAAACGTCCGCTTGCAGCATTGCTCAGTATTATGGCAGTGTCGGTGATGTTTTGGGCGGTGTTTAAACAGAATGGAACGGCGCTTACTACCTGGGCGCAATACTATACCGATAGGGAGTTGCCTGCTGTTATTCAGGAGCCGGCGCGCAATTTATATTTGGCCGAAACAGTGACGTATAAAGATGATACGGTGACGGCTTATAACCACAATTTTTCGGTGATTAAAGAAGGTGGGAAGCCCAAGAAAATTTGGGATAAACCGGTATATTTTAAAAACATGGCACCAGAGAAATTGCCTGCAGAAGGGAGCGCTACCTATTTGTATAATACAGAGTTATTTCAATCGGTTAATCCGTTTTGGGTAATTGTGCTTACGCCTGTGGTGGTGGGCTTTTTTGCCTGGCTGAACCGACGCGGCAGGGAGCCGAGCACAGCAACAAAAATTGCGATGGGACTCTTGATTTCGGCAGTGAGTACATTGGTGATGGTAGCAGCAGTTTATGTGGGCAGCAATGGCACCATAAAAGTATCGCCTATGTGGTTGGTTTCATGTTATGGTGTGGTAACCATTGGCGAATTATTTTTAAGTCCGATGGGACTTTCATTGGTTTCTAAATTGAGTCCGAAACGCCTTACAGCGGTGATGATGGGCGGATGGTTTTTATCTACTTCTTTGGGAAATAAACTATCGGGCATATTGGCTACCTTGTGGGATGGGTATGAGAACAAGGCCAATTTCTTTTTGGTAAATGCCGTTTTGTTAGGTGTTGCGGCAATAATGACATTATTAATGCTAAAATGGCTCAATAAAATCTTGAAGGAGCACTTATAAGTTTTGGGTTGATTATTGCAACAGAATATTTTGAAACTATTTGGATATTTTGAAGTTTATATTAAATTAGTAGCAAGTAAATAGATAATGGAAGCAAAATTTTCACCACGCGTAAAAGATGTAATCTCTTATAGCAGAGAGGAGGCCATACGTTTAGGGCACGATTATATAGGCACAGAGCATTTGCTTTTGGGCCTTATTCGTGAGGGCGATGGCAAGGCATTGAAGACCTTAAAGGCTTTGGATGTAGACCAATTGCGGGTAAAGAAAACGATTGAGGATAATATTCGTGGATCGGCCACTAACAATACCAATTTTGTGAATATCCCTTTAACCAAGCAGGCCGAGAAGGTATTGAAGATTACTTACCTCGAGGCTAAGATATTTAAAACCGATATTATTGGAACGGAGCATTTGTTGTTGTCTATCCTACGCGATGAGGACAATTTGGCTTCGCAAATATTGGGTCAGTTCGGAATTACATATGAAATTTTTAAAGCCGCCGTTGAGGGTAATCTCAGCGATACCAAAAGCGAAATGCCAGCAGAAGAAGATGAATACTTTGGTGGGCAGCCAGAAGAACGCAAGCCTGAACCAAGAAAAACAGATATAAAATCGAAGACGCCTGTACTCGACAACTTTGGTCGCGATTTAACCAAAGCGGGTGAAGAGGGCAAGTTGGACCCAATTGTGGGCAGGGAAAAAGAGATAGAGCGTGTGTCTCAAATTCTTTCTCGCAGGAAGAAAAACAACCCAATTTTAATTGGTGAGCCGGGTGTAGGAAAGACGGCAATTGCTGAGGGATTGGCTTTGCGTATTATACAAAGAAAGGTATCGCGGGTGTTGTTTAACAAGCGCATTGTGATGTTAGATTTGGCTTCATTGGTTGCGGGAACTAAGTACCGTGGTCAGTTTGAGGAGCGCATGAAAGCGGTGATGAATGAGTTGGAAAAATCGCCAGATGTAATCTTGTTTATTGATGAGATTCACACCTTGGTGGGAGCTGGTGGAGCAAGTGGTTCATTGGATGCTTCTAACATGTTTAAGCCTGCTTTGGCGCGTGGCGAAATTCAGTGTATTGGTGCCACTACTTTAAACGAATACCGTCAGTATATTGAGAAGGATGGCGCATTGGAGCGTCGCTTTCAAATGGTAATGGTAGAGCCTGCCACAGCTGAGGAAAGCGTGGAAATCTTGAACAATATTAAGGACAAGTATGAGGCACATCACAGTGTAAATTATGAGCCAGAGGCGATTGAGGCTTGTGTGAAAATGAGTAGCCGGTATTTAACCGATAGGCATTTGCCAGACAAGGCTATTGATGTGATGGATGAAGCGGGTGCAAGGGTGCATTTAAACAACATTCATGTGCCAGCTAATATCCTTGAATTGGAGAAGCAAATTGAGGAAATTAAGGTAGAGAAGAACAAAGTTGTAAAGAGTCAGAAATACGAGGAAGCGGCAAAATTGCGCGACCGTGAAAAGCATTTATTAGAGCAGTTAGAGACGGAGAAATTGCGTTGGGAAGAGGAGACAAAAACCCAGCGTTATAATGTTACCGAGGAAAGTGTAGCGGAGGTAATTGCTATGATGACAGGTGTTCCGGTGAAGCGCATTGCCCAAAGTGAAGGTCAGCGTTTGCTGAACATGGGCAGCGAATTGGCTGGAAAAGTAATTGGTCAGGATGAGGCCATAAAGAAACTTACGAAAGCCATACAACGTACCCGTGCTGGATTGAAAAACCCAAATAAACCCATTGGCTCATTTGTGTTTTTAGGTCCTACCGGTGTTGGAAAAACAGAGATGGCCAAGGTACTTGCCAAGTATTTGTTCGATACCGAAGAGGCCATGATTAGGATAGACATGAGTGAGTACATGGAGAAGTTTGCGGTGAGCAGGTTGGTAGGCGCGCCTCCTGGATATGTGGGTTATGAAGAAGGCGGACAGTTAACAGAGAAGATACGCAGGAAGCCTTATGCGGTGGTGTTGTTGGATGAGATTGAGAAGGCGCATCCAGATGTATTTAATATTTTGTTGCAGGTGTTAGACGAAGGTTTTATTACCGATAGCATGGGAAGGAAAGTTGATTTTAGGAATACGATTATCATCATGACATCTAACCTTGGTTCAAGGCAATTGAAGGACTTTAAGGGCGGGGTGGGATTCTCAACGCCTACGCAGATGGCCGATACGGATAAGAACAATAAGATTATAATTGAAAATGCGTTGAAGCGTTTCTTTTCGCCTGAGTTTTTGAATAGGATTGACGATGTGATTGTATTTTCTTCTTTGGATAGAACATCTATTAGAACCATTTTAGACCTGAACCTAGCGAAGTTATCGAAGCGCATAGAGGATTTAGGCTTTAAGGTGAAGTTTAGTGATGCCGCGAAGGAATTTTTAGCAGACAAGGGATTTGATCCAGATTTGGGTGCAAGGCCTTTGGGTAGAACGATTCAGAAGTTTGTGGAGGACCCAATTGCGGAGGAGTTGTTGAAGATGGAGATGAGTGATGGAGATACAATTGATATTGATTACGACAAGGAGGGGAATACTGGGGAGTTGAAGATTGGCACTTCGGGGAAGAAGACTGGGAGGAAGAAGAAGGATCCTACGCCGCCGGCAGCTGAGTAGCTGTTGGCTAACTAAATGAAAATTTCATTGATACGCATAGGCAAATTGCATTTAAAATTTGCGCAAGATGGATATGCTGAGTATGTTAAAAGATTGCATCATTATGCGAAATTTGTGGATGAGTTGTTGGTGGTGAATAGTAAGAGCATTGAGCCTACTGCGATAAAAAAGGCGGAGAGTGAGGCTATTTTAAAGAAGCTTCAAGCAGGGGATACAGTTATTTTATTAGATGCATTTGGAAAGGCTTATAGCAGTGAAAAGTTTGCTGAATATTTGGAGCAAATGCAGATGAAAACGCAGCATTTAGTTTTTGTAATTGGGGGTGCTTATGGTTTTGATGAGGCCATTTATGCGAGGGCCAATGGAAAGTTATCGCTATCAGATTTCACCTACTCGCATCAATTGGTACCGCTAATTTTTGGCGAACAATTGTATAGGGCCTTTACCATAATAAAAGGCGAAAAATACCATCATGGTTGATTGCTTGGATTTGGTTGCTTGGTTTTGGTTGATTGGATTGGATTGGATTGGATTGGATTTGGTTGATTGGATTTGGTTGATTGGATTTGGTTGATTGGATTTGGTTGATTGGTTTTGGTTGATTGCTTGGTTTTGATTGCTCGGATTTGGTTGATTGGTTTTGGTTGATTGGATTTGGTTACTTGGTTTTGGTTACTTGGATTTGGTTGATTGGATTTGGTTGATTGGTTTTGGTTACTTGGATTTGGTTGATTGGTTTTGGTTACTTGGATTTGGTTGATTGGATTTGGTTGATTGGATTTGGTTGATTGGATTTGGTTGATTGGTTTTGGTTGATTGGTTTTGGTTGCTTAATGTTAAGTGAAGCCGGTTTGTAGCATCAGGAAATCAAAAGCAAATTTCTATGCACACAAAAACTCGTGCTATTTGGCATAAAACATGGGGAACAATAAATGGGCTGCGGCATTAATTTGATGCAGCATTGGCGGTAAAACTATTTTTTATGTATTTTATATCACATAGAGCTTAGCCTAGTTCAAATAAAGCTTAGCCTAGTTCACATAAAGCTTAGCCTAGTTCAAATAGCTCTTTAAGTTCTTTGTTGCTTAAATTTCCAATCCAATTTTCGCCGGTGGCAACGGTAAGGTTTGCCAAGGCTTTTTTGCTTTGAATCATTTCGTTTATGCGTTCTTCGAATGTATTTTTTGTAATAAATCTATGCACCATTACATTGCTTTTTTGTCCAATGCGGTAGGCCCTGTCTGTGGCCTGAGCTTCAACAGCGGGGTTCCACCAAAGATCGTAGTGAATTACATGATTAGCGGCAGTTAAATTTAAACCTGTACCGGCTGCTTTGAGCGAAAGAATAAAAATTTTATCGGCTCGGTTCAATTGGAAATTGTTGACCATTTCTTTGCGTTGTTTCAAAGAACAGCCGCCGTGGTAAAACAGTGGTTCTTCGTTATAGCGTTCGGTAATAAAATGTTTAAGCAAATCGCCCATTTCTTTAAACTGGGTAAAGATCAAAACCTTTTCGCCACTTTCAATAATGCTATCAAGTTTACTAAACAGCATCTCTGTTTTGCCACTAAGGGTACTATCAAGCATTTTGTTTTTAAGAAACTGGGTTGGGTGATTGCACACCTGCTTTAAGGCCAGTATCATTTGCAATACGAGTCCCTGCCGCACAAACAATTCCTTTTGATTGGATATGCCTGCTTCTTCAATAGCTTCCAAAGCTTTTTGAAGGGTAGTTTGATATAAGGCAGCCTGCTGTTTGGCCAAAGTGGCGTAACAATCTATTTCTATCTTATCTGGCAAATCGCTTATAATACTTTTATCAGACTTGAGTCTTCGCATCATAAAAGGCGCTGTAACCCTTTTAAGCTTATTTGCGGCATCTTCGTCGTTGAATTGTTGAATGGGAATTCCGTAAGTCTCATTAAACTCTTGCACGCTGCCTAAAAACCCACGGTTGCTATAATCAACAATACTCCATAGCTCGCTTAGTCTGTTTTCTACTGGCGTGCCACTCATTGCAATGAAGTTAGAAGCGCCTATTGTTTTTACGGCCTTGCTTTGGGCTGTATTGCTATTCTTAATGTTTTGTGCTTCATCGATGACCAATGAGTGCCATTTCTTTTTTTTGAGTTCTTTGGCATCGCCTCTTATTACACCATAGCTCGTGATCAATACGTCATAATCGGCCTTCTTTTCAAGTTTTCGGTTCAGACCGTGATAAATTTTTGATTTTAAACCTGGCGCAAACTTTTCAATTTCGCATTGCCAGTTGGTTAACAGACCTGTGGGTGCTACCACCAGCACTTTTTCTTCTTTAAGCAATCCGTCTTCCTTATATTTAAGCAAAGTTGTAATTACTTGTAAGGTTTTTCCTAAGCCCATATCATCTGCTAAAACCGATCCAAACCCTATCTTTGCATTGCGGTACATCCATGAAAATCCTCTATGCTGATAAGGCCTCAAGGTTGCATGAATGCCTTTTGGCAAAGGCACGGGTATTACGCTGGTAAGCTCAATAATAAGCGCTTCTACTTGGGAAGTGAGTGCTATTTTTGCACCTTCATACTCGCCACTCAATGCTGCTCTTAGCAACTGGAAAGCCGATAATTCTTTGCTGCTGGTAAAATGTCGGTGAAGCTTTTCAAGATCTACTTGACTAACGTAAATATAATTGGTTTTGTACTTAACAAGTCCATCCGATTTTTTTAGTAATTTGTTAAATTCTGTTTCATTCATCACTACATCGCCAATGGCTACCTGCCAGTCGAAATCGAGCAATTGATCGAGCCTGATATGCGATTTACTTCCATCTTTGGCTTTAGCCTTGAGTTTAATACTGGATTTAGGGCGTAAAATATACTGAAGCGATTTGGGCAATAATATATCTACATCGAGCAACTGTATGGCCGGAATCATGTCCATTAAAAACGGGGTAAACGCTTTATTCTCCATCACCAGGGGCGATGCTGCGCGGGTATCTATATAATGATCGAGCCCAGCAATGAAGCTGCTTAACTGAGTAAGACTTTGCAAAATTTCGTACCGCGATTTATCGAATTTGGCATGGTTTAGCACATCACTTAAAGGGTAAGCTTTGGTTAAATCGGCATTGTTGCGAATGGCCACTGAAAGTTTAAAATTGTTGTTGGGCAGCTCTTCAACTATAACCTGTGGCTTGTAATTTCCTTGTGCTAAATAGTATTTTTGTATCCAGGCCAGAATGCCACCACTCAAGGCTTCCTCGCCGGGCTTTTTAAAATCATAATTCACTTTCTTGAAAAACAGGTTTAGAAAAAGATCGTCGCTCACCTTGTCTTCTGAAGTATGAATAATTTCGGTAATAAACAGCGACAATAAGTTAAATGCAGGCTGCATGGTAATGCGCTTTTGTTCATTGTCCTCTTCCCACAAAAACACATCGGGGGGCAAAATATTTTCGAGTTTTGCAACCAGCTCTCTTACTTGTTTACTTAACATGGCTGGCAGCCACCTGATAGAAAATTTGCCACCTGGTTGCTTTACTATTTGTGGCACTACAGCACCGTTTGCCAATAGGTGCACAGCAAACTGTAGCAGGGTATTTAAAGCGGCTGTTGAGGGCTGGTAGTCTAGTGTTCTACTAGGTTCAATATTCGACATTTGTGAGAGAAAATCAAGGAAAGAAAACTTCCTTTCATTAATAATCACTTTTGATTTATAAGCCTCATCAATTACTATATTATGTTTTGAATGATGATTAATGGATTGCCCTGGTTGTGATGCCTTGTAAAACAAGTTTTGGATGGGCATTTTTCCATGCAATACCCTTTGAGCATTTTTTACGTGGCGAAACAAATTGAGGCTATACTTTTCTTTGAAGTTTCCGCTTCCATGATAGAAGGCAGGGTTATTGGCAAGCAAGGCTACTAGTGGCTCGTGGATAGGAGTAAGTCCGCTAAATGCCAATTTTTGATATGCATCTTCATCCTTAAATGGCAAGGATTTTTTAACAGTGTTATCAAAATACAAGTCGGTAATTTGTGGAATCATTGTGGTTTCCTTGTTCACAAAAATGCCAAGCTTATTCATCTCGGCAACAAGGTCAACATTGTGTAATTCGAACACCAAGAATGGATTGTTGTCAATCTCTGCACTTACTTTATAAATAACCGCTGCGAGATGTTTGCATGGCACGGCCCAATCGGGACAGTTGCAATGCATTTTAAAATCGGTCCATTGTTTTGGAAAGACCTTTAGTCCCATTGTTTCGGCAATGGTAAGCACACCGGGGTCTAACTCACGGTTGAGTAGCTTAGAGATTATGGTAGGACGTTTAGAGAGTTCCAGAATAAACTGGCCAAGCTCGGGGTTAAAAAACGGCGGCAAAATAATATCAACGCTATATGGTTTAGGCTGACTGCCGCTTACTCTGGCAATAATTCGGTTGCCGTTAATATCGATTGATTTAACGGCACCTTTGCGGGCATAGCTGCTTCCTCTTGGCAATCTATTGTCGTAATCAATATTTGAAAGGGAGTTTAAAAATTGTTGTCCCCACCAAGTTTTACCGAATGTAGTTGCCATTATTTACGAGTTAATTATTAGTGATATTGATTGCTTCAAATTTTGCCTTTTAAGCTTAGTTTTTAGATGAATTTTCAACATGGTAAAAATAAAACCAAAAACAAACCTGACTTAGGCCAAAAACTGGACTAAACAGATATTGCAAGGGAAATAAAAGCGATATTGAAGGCTGCAAATAGTAAGCTTTTGAGCATAGGTTATAAACAGATTTTCAACACGGTAAAAATAAAACAAAAACAAATCTGGCTTAGGCCAAAAACTGGATTAAACAGATATTTCAAGGGGAATAAAAGCGATAATGAAGGCTGCAAATAGTAAGCTTTTGAGCATAGGTTATAAACAGATTTTCAACACGGTAAAAATAAAACCAAAAACAAATCTGGCTTAGGCCAAAAACTGGATTAAACAGATATTGCAAGGGGAATAAAAGCGATAATGAAGGCTGCAAATAGTAAGCTTTTGAGCAGAGGTTTTAAACAGATTTTTAACATAGTTAAAAATAAAACAAAAACAAACCTGGCTTAGGCCAAAAACTGGATTAAACAGATATTACAATGGAAATAAAAGCGATATTGAAGGCTGCAAATAGTAAGCTTTTGAACAGAGGTTTTAAACAGATTTTGAACATAGTAAAAATAAAACCAAAAACAAACATGACTTAGTCCAAAAACTGGAATAAACAGATATTTCAAGGGGAATTAAACTTGAACGTTTTGGTGTAATAAAATTCGCCAATTGGTATAACGGTGGCAATGGATTGCTTAGGACCGACAATAAATTAAACATTATATTTTTTAGGTGGCTTTTGTGGCGATGGATTTACCTTACATTTGTGTAAGATGAAGTCGTTTATAAAAAGTTCGAATGGGTTTTCCAATATTGATCATTGGGAGGCAAATTGTTGGGTGAATGTTGAGTGTCCCACTGCGGCAGACAAGGTTTATTTAATTGATGATTTAAAGATTCCGGAGTCTTATATCAACGACATTGAGGATGTAGATGAACGTCCGCGGATTGAGTTGGAGAAGGGTTGGTTTTTGATTATTCTGAGGGTGCCATATAAGAGTGAGGATGACAGTTTGCCTTTTTCTACGATTCCGATGGGCCTAATTTTCAAGGGGGATGTGTTTGTTTCGGTTTGTTATTATAAGACGGAAATGCTGCCCGATTTTATTCATTATGTGAATAGAAAAGGGCATAATATTTTAAATAATTTCGACTTAGTTTTGAAGCTTTTGTTATCGTCGAGTGTGTGGTTTTTGAAGTATTTGAAGCAGATCAATCAGCGTATCAAGTTGGCAGAAAATCAGTTAGAGAAGTCGATTAAAAACGAGGAGTTGCATGCTTTGTTGCAGATTGAAAAGTGCATGGTATTTTTTACTACATCGTTGAAGGGGAATGACATTTTGATTCATAAAATTAAGAACATCAAGTACCACCGAGACACGTATGATGTGGAGTTGTTGGAGGATGTGGAAATTGAGTTGCGACAGGCCCAGGAGACTACGAATATTTACAGTGACATTTTAAGAGGGATGATGGGTGCTTATGCGTCGGTGATATCTAATAATTTGAATATTATTATGAAGCAGTTGACATCGATTTCGATTGTGTTGATGATTCCTACTTTGGTGGCGAGTTTGTATGGGATGAATGTTCCTAATTCTTTGCAGAATAGTGCATGGGGTTTTTGGATTGTGATTTTAATTTCGTTTGTATTTTCACTTTCGGTAGTTTTTTTGTTTAGGTTTAAGAGGTGGTTTTAGGTGGGGCGTTGGGTTTTGGGCTTTGGGCGTTGGTCTTTAGGCGTTGGGTTTTGGTCCTTGGTCTTTGGGTTTTGGGTTTTGGGTTTTGGGTTTTGGGTTTTGGTCGTTGGGTTTGCTTGGCCATTGGTGGTTTTGAGGGCTTTGTGATTGGGATGGATTTTCTACTTTTGGGTGATTTTTTCTTTTTGGGTATTTTGAATTTGGGCGGAAAATTTGTTGGATTTTTTTTGATAAATGAGCTTGTATAAATTGGTATAAGTTATGGCAAAAGGGCTATGGTTCATGGGCTATGGACTTTTTTGGTAATTTTGGTGTTGAGGGTGAATTAAAATTAATTGTTTTTTGGGGTGAATTGGAAACTTTTTTGGGAATTAAAGGCGAATTCTGCTGCTCCGGCTTTGCAAGTTGGTAGGGTGGTGAATGGCGTGCAAATGAATGATGCGTTGTTGGCCAAAATTGCGGCAAGGGTTGCGGAGGAATTAGACTTGCAACCTATTGATTCTCTGTTGGATGTTTGTTGTGGCAATGGGGCTTTAACGCGGGCACTCCTGCCCTATTGCAAGGAAATTGTTGGCATCGATTTTTCGGAAAAATTGATTCAACAAGCGCAGAATTATGGCGATAACATAAACTTGGTAATTGCAAAAAGTGATGGTAATAATGGAACGAAAAATAACCTTAAAAAAGGGCTTATATCAGACCTAAATATTGCGCAAAATGATAAGGCAAAATTAGGTAACCAAGGTTTCGGTTTGAACCAACATATTGTGCCAAACGAGGAGCAAAAATTGCATGAGCAGGAGCTTGGATCAGACCTAAATATTGCGCAAAATGACAAAGCAAAATTAAAGGGGGAATTGCTTGGTTCGAAGCTAAAATATGTGTGTGGCGATGCGCAGAATTTTGTGGTAGAGCAGCGATTTAACAAGCTTGTTTTGTATTTCTCTTTTCAATATTTTGAATCGCAGGAGATGGGAAAAAGGGTGATAGAAAATTTAATTCGTCATGCTAAACCTGGGGCTAAAATTTTGTTGGGTGATGTAACTGATATGCGCAATTTTTTCTCGTATTATCATTCGCCAAAAAAGATATCGCATTGGCTAAAGCAACAGGTTACGGGCAAGAATGATATGGGCAAATTTTGGCATCCGGATGAGTTGCAAAAAATTTGCGTGGCGTTGAAGGTTAAGGGTGAGTTGATTGAGCAACTGGCTTGGCAACCGTATGCGAAATATCGGTTCGATTTTTTGATTACTTGTTAGGAGTTATGAATTATGAGTTATGAATTATGAATTATGAATTATGAATTTTAAAGTAGGAATTATGAATTTTAAAGTAGGAATTATGAATTATGAATTTTAAAGTAGGAATTATGAATTATGAATTTTAAAGTAGGAAGTTTGAGTTATGAAGTATAAGTTATGAGTCAAAGTTGAAAGTATAAAATAGGAAGTTCTTGTGTACTGGAGCTTTGGCGCTCGTTTAAGTGGGTATCATCCAACGAAGCCATAGTATTGCTAGAATCTGCATGCTTTTTGAATTAAGTTGAAGCAACAAAAACCTGCTAAATTATTTCATGAAGCCGGAGCGTTGCATTTTTTGGATGGCGGCTTTTGCGCTTTGTTTTACGGCGTCGTTTACATTGCTTGGATTATGGCCTTTGCTTTGGCAAGTCCAAACCAATTTGTCTGTTTCGAGGTAGTAAACATTGGTCTCAATATAGAATAAATTATTTTCGCGTTCGTATCCCGGATTGTAGGCGTAGGGCTCAATTTGGGTGCTGTAATCGCCATAGAAACTGCGGTTATTTAAACTGCCTTCGCCGTTAACGGAGGTATTAACTATGAGTGAATCTACCATGCGCATTACCACCACATAATCGTATCCATCATTCTTCATACGGGTGTGCCAAAACTCGCGATTACCTGTGTTTATTGGCTCTCCCACGGTATATAAATATCCTTGTTTGGATGGCGATTTACTCAATCGCACACATTCGTCCATGGCAATGCGGCTGTTAATTTGGTTGTTGCTCTGCACAAAAAACAAATATTGATGGGCTTTACTTTGGTCTATATGATGACTCATATCTTGTTTTACCATCACAATATCTGGCGTTGTGCAGGCAACTGCAATTAGGCTTAATGTCAATATGAGGTAATTTAGTTTAGGTAGCATGTTAGAGAAAATCATGCAGCGAAGATAGGGATTTTGTATTTGGGCTTTGGGCTTTGGGCTTTGGCTTTGGGCTTTTGTATTTGGGCGTTGGGGGTTGGGCGTTGGGTTTTGGGTTTTGGGTTTTGGGCGTTGGGTGTTGGCTCTGCGCTGTTCAAGGTAGTTTTATTCGTAAAAATACACGCGTTTTACGCGTTGCGAAATGCCTGTTAACACTTCGTACGGAATAGTTCCAATTTGATTACTCATATCTATAATGCTGGGCGAAGTGCCGAAAACAATGACCTCATCACCTTCGGTGCAATCTATGTCCGACACGTCTAACATGGTCATGTCCATGCAAATATTGCCTACTATGGGCGCCAATTTTCCGTTCACCATCATGGCACCTACTCCATTGCTTAATTTGCGGTCTAAACCATCGGCATATCCTATGGCCACAATGGCAATTTTTCCGGTCTGAACCAAATGTCCTTTGCGTCCGTAACCGATGCTTTCTGTTTGATCGATGTTTCTTAATTGCGAGATCACCGTCTTTAAACTGCCAATACTTTGCAAGGGTAAATTGCTGGTTGTAGGATCAACGCCATAAAGGCCAATTCCCAATCGCACCATGTCGAACTGAGCATTAGCGAAGCGCGCTATGCCGCCACTGTTGAGGCAATGGCGTAAAATTGGATAAGCGAATTGCTGCTGAATGTGCGCACTCATCTTCTCAAATTGCGCAATTTGATTGCGCGTAAAAACATCGTGTTGGGCATCTTCACTGGCGGCTAAATGTGTAAAGACCGACCGTACTTTTAAATGGGTATTTGCAGCCAATAATTGCAAGAGCTGGTCAATTTCTGACGCATCAAATCCAAGTCGTTTCATGCCCGAATCGAGTTCAATGTGAATGCCTACTTCCTCGCCATCTGCGGCAGCTAAGAGCGACCGAAGAATGTGGAAATGATAGACCTCTGGTTCTAAATTATATTGCAAAATAACATCAAAACTGTGCAACTCAGGATTCATCACCATAATAGGCGTTTTGATGCCCGCTTTGCGCAAAACCACGCCCTCATCGGCATAGGCCACGGTAAGATAATCAACCCGGTTAAAGTTTAAAATACGCGCAATTTCATAGCTGCCAGCACCATAACTAAAGGCCTTCACCATGGCCATAACCTTCACCTGCGGCTTAAGCAATTCGCGGTACACATTTAAATTATGCACCAAAGCATTGAGGTTAATTTCAAATATAGTTTGATGTGTTTTCTTCTCAAGCCACTTACCTATGCGCTCAAATGCAAAGCTGCGCGCGCCTTTCAACAAGATAATTTGCTGGTGAAAATCGGTGAGCTCAAATTGCTTCAAAAAGCTTTGTGTACTCTCGTAAAAATAAGTTTGTTTGGTCTTAAACAAGTGTGGGTGCTTTCCTATGGCCGACCCAATACCAATGAAGCAATGAACTTGGTGCGCAGCAAGCAAATTGGCAATGGTTTCATAGAGCACTTCATCTGATTTGCCACTCTCCAAAAAATCGCTTAAAATAACCGTTTTCTCAAAGCCCTCTGCATGTTGTTCCATAAACTCAAGGGCTATTTTGAGCGAACCCAAATCGGCGCTATAACTATCGTTAATGAGCAAACAATTTTGATGCGCTTCTTTCAATTGTAAACGCATATCCAACACAGGCAAATCAGAAAACTTAGGCAATATTTGTGTGAGGTCTATGCCCTCAAGAAGCAGATAGGTAAGACAAGTACAGGCATTCCAAATTAAAGCTTGATCGGTAAACGGAATCTCAATTTGTGTTTGGTGGCAGGTGAGTTGTGTGCTATGCACACCTATTTTTGTTTGAATATAAAACTCCGATTTTGGATCAATGCGCGACCAAGAAATATACTTTTTGCAAGGCTGATTTAAACTGCTATTTGGAAATTTTGGCTCCACGTGCGATTGGTTCAGACCGCTAAAAAATTCGTGTACATTATCTTGTTCTGCCGAGTAAATAACTTTCTCGCAATTTTTAAAGAGCAATTGCTTTTCTTGAAGCTTCAATTGTTTGCTTGCAAAACCTTCGTCGTGTGCATCGCCAAGCAGGGTAAAGATGCCAATGGTGGGTTGAATAATCTCTTGGAGTACCTGCATTTCTTGGGGTTCTGAGATGCCTGCCTCAAAAATTCCGAGTTGATGAACATCCTGCATTTGCAATACAGAAAGGGGCACACCAATTTGTGAATTATAACTTTTTGGGTTGCGCACAATGTGCACGTGGTCTTTGAGGAGGTGCGCTAACCATTCTTTAACGATGGTTTTTCCATTGCTTCCTGTGATGCCAATAACGGGATAGTTAAATTGCTGGCGGTGAAGTTTAGCAATGCTTTGAAGGGCTTTGATGCCGTATGGAGTTTGGTAGATATTGGCCTGAACCAATCCCTTAATTTGTGCTTTGTGGTAGTTGCTTTCTTCGACTATAAAATTGCGCACGCCGGCATCGTAAACATCTTGGAGATAGTTATGGCTGTTGTTGTGCGCACCTTTTATGGCAATAAATAGCGCTTGCTCTGTGAAAATAAGTTTGCGGCTATCTATTAACACGTGAAGGACAGGTGGATTATCGCTATTGGCTTGAATAACTTTGCCTGGCAAGGATTCGCAAATGCTGTTATAGTTAATCATGTGGACCAAAGATAATAAAAAGTTGGAAATAGGAAGTAGGAAGTTGAGGTATAAGATATGAGGTAGGAATTTGAAGTATGAGGTAGGAGTTCACCGTAAATTTGATGTACGCTTAATTTGACGCTTTAGCGTAAATGTTGTAAGCTTAAAATGGAGCCTTGGTGTATGTGGATGTGTAAATTATGAATTATGAATTATGAATTATGAATTTCGAGAAGAGTGTAAAAATTACATTACAGTCTCTTAAATATTGTTTACTCTTTATTCATTCCACTTTACTATTACTTCAAAATTCATAATTCAAAATTCATAATTCAAAATTCATAATTCATAATTCATAATTCATAATTCATAATTCAAAATTCATAATTCATAATTCATAATTCATTTTTTACTAAAAAAACTTATATAAACATGATCAATCTCACCAGGCATAGAATTTTGTTCTAAACACATTTCTATGGTACTCGAAACAGATTCTGCCAAGGGTATTTCATAAGCAGAATAACCTTGTTGTTCTTTGCCATAATCTGCATCCACAAAATGAATAAGCGGAACACTGAACTCGTAATATAATTTACCAGTTAAATTGTTGCGCAATTGAAGGTGGATGCGTGTTTCAGACGATTCTAAAAAGTTTGAATGGAGGTCAATTTTCATTAAAACAACATCTTTAAAATGGGGAATCGAATCGCTGTTTATTTTTGCAGTATCTGTTGCCATTTGGTTCAAACCGTTTGATGCATTTAATTCGATGGTTTTGCGTAAATCGTAATCGTTATAATCGTATTGCCGTTTCCACAAAATGCCTTTGTATTTGCGGGTGGTTTTGCCAAACACTTTCCAATACATGGGTGCATCCATTTCTACCCAGTGCAAAATATATTCTTTGTATTGATAGGTCTGAACCAAGTTTAAATAGGTGCAGGCTAAGGCAAAAACTATCACCAAAACTTTCATCCATTTTTTTACGGTTTGAACCAATATTGCGATTGGAATAAAGAACAATGGGTAGAATTCTATGTATGCCCGCAAGCCATAGCTGCAGCCGTAAAACCAGCTCCACCATGCCGATAAAACATAGGTTAATAAAACAAAAAAACCAAAACTAGTGAGGGTTTCATAATACCTTTTTTGATACAACAAATAAATCCATGCCCACAAGGTTAGGAGCAAGATAGGCGTATAAATAAATAGGCCTTTTCTGTAACTAAAAAGTATATTAACAAACTGGGGATTGAAGAAATAAAATCCTTCCTCGTGCTGGTAGGTGTTAAGGAAAATTTGTCCGCATTGAACATACCAAACTAAGCTCATGATACCAACAAAACCTATCACAATAAGTAAGCCTAATATTAGAATAGGGATGTTTTTAAACAAGTGTAATAGCGCGCTTTTCAATTGCTTTGCAGAACCTGCCATAAAAGGCAAAAGTGCTATCACAAGTACGTTAACCGGACGCAGTAATAGGATGAGACCGAAAAAAACACACGCCCAAATAAAGGATTTACTGGCGAGACTTAGAAAATAAGCACGTATAAAATACAGAAAAGCGGTGATGGCAAAAAGCGAGTAAAGATGACTAAAACCAGCATCGAAATTGGCGTAGTGTGTAAGGCCAGTAGCAAGGGCAAGCATCGCTTGTGTGAACCAAATTATCCAAGCATCTATTTGGTATAATTGTAATAAAAGTTTGAAGAAAAAAAGTGCCAAAACCAAATAAAAAAGTGCTGCATAAAAAACACCTTTTTGAAAAGGCAATTGATATCCTTCTTTAAAATCTGGCTTTAAGGAAGCACCATTTTTCTGATTGTTTGGTGGAGCATTTAGATTATTGCTTGGTTGCAAATTTTTATTGTTGCTTTGTGCCGCATTTTCATCGTGGTGTTGTGCAGCATTTTCATCGTGGTGTTGTGCAGCATTTGCTATATAAAAATCATAATAGACATAGGCAAAAAAAGGCAATTGCAAGAGCGCAGTACCGCAGGCATATTTGTTTACCCAATAGCCACTTTGAGCAGGCACATAAACCCCGTTATTTGATTTAACTCTCTCTAGCTTTTGCAGATCCTCCAGAGAATCGTCCGTAAATCGCACCAAATCGTGGTGAATAAATGCGGCAGGCAAGTAATCGTAATACCCAATTCCATCGGCATTAATAGTGGTATCCACATTGCCTATATAGTTGTTCACCATCGTTAAAAACAGCAACAAAACCAACACCTCGCCTAAACCCAATTTAATAAATTGCCAAAACTTCATTATTCAATAATATCAAAAATTAAGCTATTAAATTATTTAATCACGTATTCAGTTGTTCCTAGGGAAATAATTATGAATTATGAAACCTATTAGGGGAATAATTATGAATTATGAAACCTATTAGGGGAATAATTATGAATTATGAATTATGAATTATGAAACCCATTAGGTGGATAATTATGAATTATGAAACCTATTAGGGGAATAATTATGAATTATGAATTATGAATTATGAAACCCATTAGGGAAATAATTATGAATTATGAAACCTATTAGGGGAATAATTATGAATT
>Ga0163151_10004642_pt1 | contig 18234 bp, 21 predicted proteins | sample OliLakLV19MP5IB2_FD_145596 | JGI IMG/M metagenome (GOLD analysis project Ga0163151, IMG submission 145596) | Freshwater microbial mat bacterial communities from Lake Vanda, McMurdo Dry Valleys, Antarctica - Oligotrophic Lake LV.19.MP5.IB-2 | ecosystem: Environmental > Aquatic > Freshwater >... | reverse complement strand
TTCAAGTCCCGACGCAGGCTCTGCCTGCTTCTCTCACGAAAGCACAACGCCACCTTTCGGTGGTGTTGTGTCTTGCGCGAGAGACGGGACTTGAACCCGCAACCTCCGCCGTGACAGGGCGGCGCTCTAACCAGTTGAGCTACTCCCGCATGTGGTGCGTTCGGAGGCTAAACGGCTAGGGAAGCGCGTGTCACCCGCGGGTCGAACGTAGGGGGAATATACCGTTTTTCATGCCTGTATACAAGGGGTCATTTATCCTTTATTTGTGCTGATGCAGCTTGGCTTTCGCTCTCGTACGGCTCGTCAGCCAAACTCGGCTGGAGCCCCGTCTCGCGGATTCGCGTGCTCGCAAATCATCGCTCCGACGTGCAAGTCCTTACGGATGGCGCGTAGGCGCCATCCTCCATCAGCACGAACACCCCTTTCGGGGCGTTTCTTGTGCTGATGGAAGGCTTTGGTCACGGATATTTTGATAGCTTCAAAATTCCGCGACCCCGCCTCAGCGCCGACGCGCCTCCGGCCTGCAAGTCCTTCCATAAGGCCTCTATGCAACGCTTCGCGTTACTCCGTGTGCTGATGGAAGGACTTGCACCTTCGACCTTGGCTTTATGAGTGCCATGCTCTAACTACCTGAGCTACATCAGCAAGTGAACGAACAAGAGGAACATACCATGTTTCTCTTGAGAGTGAACGCCGCTGATGCAAGGTTCTGCCTTACATCAGCAAGTGAGGGAACATTCTGAACCTTACTATCTTTACGTCGTTCCTTCAATCGGTCGTATTAGAACGTGCAAAGAGAGGATATTGCGTCGGTTGTAAACGGAAGACGTTTACTCCACTCGGTTCCAACACCATCATACTTACGGGCCTTGAAGACGGCACGAAGTAATCCGTCTGCATCACGATAGTCGCTGGCATATTCCCAAACAACTTTGCCGTCCGAGGTGACTTCATAGATACGGTTCTGGGTCGTAAGGGTAATCAGCGTATTTCCGTTTGAAAGACGCTCAGTACCTCCTGCAATAGATGATGCAAAGAGGTATTTTTCAAAAAGACTTTCTCCACCCTCATACTTCCATGCAATTTCATCAGTAAGTGGATTAATTTCTATCGCGCGACTTGCGGGGACATAGCCATGTTCCTTAGTGTTTAATCCGTTATCAAAAACCAGTACATTTCCGTTTTCAAGATACGTTGCATCGTGTTGCAAGGAATACGCGCCTTCGGGTGAATGCCACAGTACGGTACCGTTTATAGCATCAATAAATATGACCGTGCTCGAATTTCGGATGCTCAAAAGATATGCAGATGTATGGGTGAATGGATTATCTTCGACATAGCGAATTGAGTTTATGTGTGTCCAGTCAGTATCTGGCACTAAATCATTAATAGGGAAGTCGTACGGCGAAAGATGTTCGTGCGTGCGCCAGGACCACGTAACTTCCTTGTCCTGATTTATGACTACAATCTCGTTTCCCCAGACATTTCCTTCCGTCGTCGGTAAACCGCCAGGTATACGCGACGCAAATGAGTCAGGGACTCCATCCCATCTCGTATATGCGATAGTAGTGTCCGGTAACACCTCGAAGTCATGATTCATGAGCGGGTCTTCGTAGTGAAAGAGTGTCTCTCCGTTCCAGTTGAGTCGTTCGATAATTCCTGTAGTGCCGCCCGGGTGTTCAGAAAGTTTCAGTGGAGCAATCATGGAAACGTACAGGTCTCCAGTATCTTCGAGATAGGCGACAAGAGGTTGGTAGGGGGTTGTCCAGGTGTGAACAATGACTCCAGAAGCGTCGACGAGACGGACTTCTCCCTTCGCGGTGTTATTTTCAGATACACGCGATATCGGTATCAATACGTAGCCCGGGGCCACGAGGCTTGTGTCGTACGAAGTTGCCGTACCATCTTTCTGTGTGTGCCTACAAAGCGCAGAAGTAGAAGAAAGAACGAGTACGCTCACAATACTTAACGCACCAAGCGCTAGTGCGCCATTTCGTAGAGTTAGGAATTGAGGTACCGAATCTGACACAGACTAAGAGGCACGCGGTGTATCCGTTTTTGGCATATCGTGATACTCGCGCTGGAGTTCGCTCAAAGCTTCTTCGCTGGAATCTTCGATATCAATAAGTTGGTTACGTGCTCCCTCTATTGAACGGAGAAGTTCGTCGAGTTTCAAATGTACAGCATGAGAATCGCGGTTCTGGGTATTTTGAATGAGGAAGACCATAAGGAAAGTGAGAATGGTCGTACCGGTATTTACAACGAGTTGCCAGGTTGTTGAGAAATCAAAGAAAGGTCCGGTGAGTCCCCAAAGCACAATGGCAAGAAACGCGAAGACAAATGCCCAAGGGGAACCAGCTACGGCACTGGTGTGGCGAGCAAACTTACGAAATTGTTCATTCATGAGGGTATGGTAGCACCCGTAAGCCGTCGTCAATAGAGTATCCCCGAACCCTGTTTGATTGAAAGAAGCACATAAATCAGCTAGGATGCCCAGGTGCGATGCCAGTATGCCGATGTAGCTCAGCTGGTAGAGCACCACCATGGTAAGGTGGGGGTCGCCGGTTCAACCCCGGCCATCGGCTCCAGAAATAACAAAGCCTCGTCCGTAAGGACGAGGCTTTGTTCGTGGATGGTAGTTACTTTGCAACTTCTACGTCACCAACGACATACTTCCCATTATTTACATCTTCGCTATTGGTGACCATCATTGTTTTATAGTGGAGGTTCTCTAGAACCTCTGTGTTCCGTACCTCTTTCCAGGCGGGATTGGCGTCTATTTTTTCTTTTATCATGATGAGTAACTTGAGTCGCACATCCGATTCGCTTTCTCCAGTTACGGAACGGTCTTTTTCGAGCTGTCCCTTCATCTCAGCTACAAACTCTTCAGCAAAAGCTTTTGCAAGCGGAAGCGTACGCTCAGAACGACCTTCTTCGTTGCGAGCATGTTCTGCCTTGTTGGGGTAAGTAATACTGCCATAGATTTTCTCGTGTATTTTTTTCTCACGCGCTATCTCGGGTTTATTGGCGATTTACTTTTTGTTGCGAAGATAGTTTCTTATTTCGTGGCCACACTAAATAGTTATCTTTTGAATCGTTCGTGGACCTTTGCGAAATCAGGCTCCGTTACCTGGAAAGAATTTGGGAAATTTTATGCACTTATGGGAAGTGGAGTACTAATTAACGTAGGTGTCTATATCGTTAATACACGAATACTTGGAATGTCTGATCTCATTAGTCTGTTTATAGCAGCGGTCTTTACTGCAGTGTGGGGGTACGCACTTTCGCGTACGTTTATTTTTAGGACATGAACCCAACACTCTCAATCATTATTCCGGCCTTTAACGAAGAGGGGCGTATTGGCGCAACACTTGATGTGGTATTGACCTACCTAGAAAGCCAGATGTTCACTTCGGAAGTCATTGTTGTCGATGATGGTTCTTCGGATAGGACCGTGGAGGTTGTCATGCGCTACTCGTCTTCGCACTCGAACTTGACGCTTCTTCGGCTACCACAAAATCAAGGGAAGGGAGAAGCGGTGCGAGTGGGAATGCTACACGCAAAAGGCGCTATGCGTCTTTTCATGGATGCGGATAATTCAACGCACATAGAACAGGTGGGTACGCTTACCCCGTACCTTGAGCAAGGGTATGACGTAGTTATTGGTTCTCGGCGAGTTCCGGGCGCAACTATCGCTGTACGGCAACATGTACTACGAGAAATGTTAGGGTCCGCTTTTCGTCTTCTTGTTCGTATGTTAACGAGACTTGAAGTACACGATACTCAAAATGGATTTAAACTTTTCTCTGGGCAGGTTGCTGAAAAACTTTTTAGCAACCTGCATACAAAGAGCTACTGCTTTGACGTGGAGGTGTTGTTGCTCGCCCACTCGCAAGGTCTTCGTGTTGTTGAGGTACCAGTTACGTGGGCACACGATAGTCGTAGTCACGTGCGTCTTGGACACATGGTACGTATGCTCGCGGATTTAGTCCGAATCACCTGTACGATGCGGTAGGATACAAGGCATGCGCGCGCTTTTGCATCGGTTACGAACTCACGTTTTGTCACGTTGGTATGTATATCTAGCACTCCTTTTTATACTTGTTGTCGCGTTCGTGCTTCGTTTCGCACTGTTCGACCATCCGCTTGTGGCAAATGCAGGGGAAGGACTCCGTGACTTGTTTGTTGCACAACATGCACTCACGTATGGGGAGTGGCCGATTAGTGGGTATCAGAACAGTCTTTCGACAATGGACAATAGTCCGTTGTACTACTACGTTGTTATTCTTCTCGCGGCTTTTAATCCAACACTTCTTTCTACTGGAATCGCATTTATTCTGCTCACCTGCCTCACGATTTTAGGTGTATTTTTTCTGACACGTGGTTTATTTGGGGACGGTGCCGGATTGTGCGCTGCAGGGTTTCTCGCCATTGCTCCTGGGTTTATTGAAAACGCAGCGACCTTCGTGTGGCCCCCGTACACGGTTGCGTCGTTTGTCATCGCTTCGTTCTTGGCACTATTTTCTGCCTCACGTGCACGTCGCCCTGTACTACTAGTAGTGAGTGCTATGTGCATGGTTGGTGCAGTTGCCATACATCAATCAGCGTTACCGATGCTCCTACTCTACGGCGTACTCGCGCTCTACGTGTTTCGCGAGCAGTCGTATTCTGCAAAACAGATACTTATGGTTCCGCTTGTGGCAGGTGCTACGTTTGTTGCGTTATTTCTTCCTTCATTCCTGGCGCTCGGTGAACAAACATTTGTATGGGGAAGGCGACTCCATACGTTTTTTTCGGTAAGTACGGCAGAAGCACTGCATCGAACGGCTCAGCAAATTCCCTATGCGTTCGGTATTTTACGCTCGTTTGTTGATACTAATAAACTTGCTGACACTAAGGACATTATCTTCGCTATCGCGTTGCTTGTTGTAGGTGCGTGGTTTTTTCTATCGCATCATGTCAGCAAGAAACATAAGGTGCTCCCGGTGATACTTTTTGCCGGATTCATACTACAGGTGGTTATAACGATAGCGTTGGATGCAGAAGGAGTCCCGCGCCACTTCGAACCAGCTTTTTGGATGGTCGCGAGTATATTGGGTGTACTTATTGCAAAACCAATTAGCGCGCGTGCGCCAGCAGGAGTTGTCGTCTGTGCGCTTACTATGGGTGTCATGGTTATTAGTGGCGCAGTAACTGACACTCGTACGGTCCATGCCTACGGAAATATCCCTGCATTCGATCGCCCTAATGAACGGTTAGTTGAAGATGCATCAAGCGCCATCTCCCATACGGTCCAAAAATTACTAATGAGTGAAGATATACCTGATTACGGTCACTTCAACGTATACGCGCTCGGCAACACGCATGTTGAGATTTCTTCGTATATATTTTGGATACCGTTAGAAAAAAAGCTCGGCGTCATCCTCGAGCAGGGACCTGACACGATTATGCGTGCGAAGCATTTGTATCGTTCTGAGGATTACCTCTTTCTTATTTGTATGAAACGTACATCTCAGTACAGTGTGGAGCGTTGCAAAGAAGATTTTGCGGTTGATCGTCCTAATCATGAATTGCTTGAGACAGTATTTGAGAGTGAGCAACTGAGCGTGTTTCTAACAAAGAACCGATTGTATTCCGCCGAGGAGTGGAAAAAACCACGTTGACGGAGTACAGTGTGTTTTCAACGCGGTGGGTAGAAAAGTTGGTGCCGCCCTAGCTCAGTTGGTAGAGCACGTCATTCGTAATGACGGGGTCCGGAGTTCGATCCTCCGGGGCGGCTCAAGAACAACAACCACTATGATATATCATAGTGGTTGTTGTGTTTGATATACTGCCCACTGACATGACTGACGCAAATAACGTACCTGAAAATCCACGCCTACAAGAACTCGAAGCAATGATGGCCGAGCCTGGATTCTGGGCCAACAAAGATGCAGCGCAAACGTTAATAAAGGAGTATCAATCGCTCAAAGAAGGAGGTGACGGTGATCCGTACGACCAAGGTGACGCGACACTCGCCATACTTGCGGGTGCGGGTGGTGACGATGCTGAAGATTTTGTAGCAATGTTGAAACGTATGTATGAAGGGTATGCTTCTCGTAAGAGCTGGCAGGCACAGGAACTGGATGCGAGCGAAAATAATCAAGGTGGGTATAGAAGCGTCTTGCTTGAGATTTCAGGAAAGGGAGCATATGGAAAACTTAAGAAAGAGAACGGTGTGCATCGCCTGGTGCGCATTTCTCCGTTTAATGCGAACGATAAACGCCAAACTTCCTTTGCGATGGTGGAAGTGCATCCGCAAGTACCGCCAACTGCAAAAATTGAGCTCAGGCCAGACGATCTCGATATTCAGTTTGCGCGCGCTGGAGGCGCTGGTGGCCAAAACGTCAACAAACGTGAGACGGCAGTGCGCATCGTGCATACACCAACAGGACTCTCGGCGCATGTTTCAAGTGAACGTAGTCAGCAAGCGAACCGTGAGAAAGCTATGGATTTGGTGCGAGCAAAAATTTTCAAGCTTGAAGAAGATAAGCGTGAGGCAGAGGCGGCCGGTCGTTCAATTTCAGCAACAACAAAAAATGAGTGGGGGAGTCAGCGTCGCTCCTATGTTTTACACCCCTATAAAATGGTAAAAGATCACGAAACAGGGCATGAGTCGGGCAATCCGGATGCCGTATTGTCAGGTGACCTTGATGATTTTATAGACGCAGTACCAGAAGGTGCGGTACAATAGCCGGGTTATATGATCTATTTCGACAAGGTCACGAAGCACTACCGCGATGGCACCCCAGCCCTCGAGGATGTGACGCTCTCCATCTCCCCGAAAGAATTTATTTCTATCGTTGGACACTCTGGTGCTGGTAAAACGACACTCCTTAAGATGTTGCTTGCAGAAGAACGACCGTCGCAGGGTTCTGTCTTTTTTGAATCAGTTGACGTGCAGACCGTTCCAAAGAACGCACTCCATAATTATCGTCGCAAGATAGGTACCGTGTTCCAGGACTTCCGTTTGGTACCGAATAAAACCGCATACGAAAATATTGCGTTCGCTATGGAAGCTGCGGGCCGTCCGGATGACGAGATAGCATCTGATGTGCCGTATATTCTTGACCTTGTTGACCTTGCATCAAAAGCAAATCATTTTCCAAATCAACTTTCAGGGGGTGAGCAACAGCGAGTCGCTATAGGTCGCGCCATCATCAATCAGCCGGACGTTATTGTTGCGGATGAACCAACGGGGAATCTTGACCCGGTGAATACCTACGAGATTATTGAAATAATGAAGAAGATTAACGAGCTCGGTACTACTATTATTATTACGACGCACAACAAGGGTGTCGTTGATGCTATGGGTAAGCGCGTTATTACGATGGATAAGGGTCGCGTCGTGCGCGATGATCCACATGGCCACTACATTCTCTAGTATATGAAATCAACGATGCAGCTACGTAGAATTTTCACGAATGGCGCTAAGAGCTTCATGCGCTCCGGCTCGGTTTCATTTGCGACGGTACTCATTATGACGGTGACGATGATTATCATCGGCCTCCTTATTTTCCTGTCGGCCATTCTTTCGACAACGCTTACTTCCATAAAGGATAAGGTGGATGTGAACGTATACTTTGTTACAAACGCTGCAGAAACTGACATTTTTGCGCTTCAACAGCGTATTGAATCACTTCCTGAAGTTGCAGAGGTCACGTACACCTCTCGTGATGTTGCACTCGAAGAATTTAAGGAACGTCATGCTGATGATCAGCTCACTTTGCAGGCCCTGGAAGAGCTTGGAGAAAACCCACTTGGTGCATCTCTCGCCATCAAGGCACAAAACCCAGAGGAATATGAAGGTATTGTAAATTTCCTTGCAGACGAACCTACGCTCACTGCGGATGGTATTTCTATCATCGATCGCATTAACTACTACCAAAACAAAGTAGTCATCGATCGTTTAACTGGCGCTATTCGTGCAACTGAGCGCGCCGGGGCTGCTATCGCTATTTTGTTCGCGTTCGCATCAATCGTCATTGTTTTTGCTACGGTACGGCTTGCTATTTACACCGCGCGCGACGAAATAGGCGTGATGCGTCTTGTGGGTGCAAGCAACGCGTATATTCGTGGTCCATTCATTGTCGCGTGTGTTATGGCTGGTGTCATCGCTGCTGTTATTGCGCTCTTGTTGTTCTATCCAGCACTCTGGTATGCCGGAAAATCGCTCACAGTGTGGCTCGGCGGATTCAATCTCTTCTCCTACTACATAAGCAACTTCCCGAAAATTGCAGGAATCTTGGTCGGTTCAGGTATTGTGCTGGGAGGCATATCCAGTTTCTTTGCAGTGCGTAGATATCTGAAAGTGTAGGGCGTATGGCGAAGAAAGGACACAAATACATATTCGTCATCGGGGGCGTGATGAGCGGCGTGGGCAAGGGCATCGCAGTTTCTTCCTTAGGTCTCATTCTCAAGCAACGCGGGTTTGGTGTGAATCTGGTAAAGATTGATCCGTATCTAAACGTGGATGCGGGCACCATGAACCCAACGGAGCATGGTGAGACGTTTGTTCTCGCGTCGGGACTTGAGACAGATCAGGATATGGGGAACTACGAGCGTTTTCTTGGGCGCGACCTTACGAACGAAGACTACATGACGTCTGGAATGGTGTATCAGACCGTTATTGAGAATGAGCGCGCGCTTAAGTACGGCGGCAAGTGCGTGGAGGCCATTCCGCATGTGCGTGACGAGATTTTGCGTCGGATTGAGGCAGCCGCTGAACATAATGGCAGTCAGATTTCAGTTATTGAGGTGGGCGGCACGGTAGGGGATTTCCAGAACGCCCTTTTTATTGATGCGGCACGTGTGATGAAGATGCGCCATCCAGCGGACGTTTTGTTTGTCATGGTGTCATACCTTCCTGTCCCAGGAACGCTTGGCGAGATGAAGACGAAGCCAACGCAAAGTGCGGTTCGCGAATTGAATTCATACGGCGTACAGCCAGACTTTATTGTGGCGCGCTCTACGGGCCCCATAGACGACCGACGTAAAGAGAAGCTTGCAATTTCCTGCAACGTGCTTCCCGAGCATGTTATCGCTGCGCCTGATGTCGAGAGTATCTATGACGTACCCGTTAACTTTGAGAAGGATAACTTCGGAGATGCGATTACGAACGCGCTTGGGCTTTCTGGAAACCGCGCAGACCTTCGCGAGTGGGAGGACTTCGTAAAGCGCCTCAAGATTACGGAGCCAGAGGTACGGATCGGTATTGTGGGGAAATACTTTGATACCGGCGACTACATCCTTTCAGATGCCTATCTTTCCGTCATTGAGGCCTTGAAGTTCTCAGGTGCAGAAGCGGGAGTAAAGCCGAAAATCGATTGGATTAATGCAAAGGACTTCCAGAACGGTGAGGGACTTCAGACACTGAAAGAATACGACGGCATCATTGTTCCTGGAGGATTCGGAGAGACCGGTATTGAAGGAAAGATTCATGCCATCCGGTTTGCGAGAGAGAATAAGATTCCGTACTTCGGACTCTGTTACGGCATGCAGCTTGCGGTCATAGAGTACGCGCGCAATGTACTTGGACTTGAAGGCGCACATACTGTGGAGATTAATCCTGCAGCACCACACGCCATTGTGGACGTTATGCCGGAACAGAAGGACGTCATCGCAGAGGGGAAATACGGCGGCACCATGCGCCTTGGTGTCTATACGGCAGAACTTGCAAAGGGTACTATCGCGCGCGAAGCGTATGGGAAAGATACGATTGAAGAGCGCCATCGTCATCGCTATGAGATAAATCCAGACTACATCGCGCAGCTTGAACAGGGCGGCGTTATATTCTCAGGCAAGTCTCCGTCCGGAGTGCTTATGGAAATTGCAGAGCTCCCCAAAGATGTGCACCCGTTCTTCCTGGGAACACAATTCCATCCAGAACTTCAAGCACGTCCTCTTACGCCTCATCCACTCTTTACAGCGTTTCTTGAGGCTTCTAAAAAGCGTTCGGGAAAATAGCTACGACATAACGACGGAATACCGGCTCGATGGCCGGCATTCCGATTGTGGGGAGGACGTGGCAAACGTGTGGCCGCCGCGTCCTCCCCAATTATCCGCTTACGGAAACAGACCGAGTCGTGGGTCCGCCGTTCGCTTGGTTTTCTAGAAAGAGCATAGTGCAGGCGAGAAGTTACGGGTTTGTAACAATGCGTAGGCTACGCTTCTGTCGATGAAGTGCGAATGAATATCACGCTACGCGCTGAAGTCCATCACCACCTCGTTCTTTTTGTCCGATTCCTTTGCAACCTCTGAAGGGGAGAGGTGCCCTTTCGGGAGATAGATTGAGACGGCAGTGCCTTTCCCAGGTGCACTTCGTATGGCAATGCGGCCTTTATGAAGCTTTACGAGTTCGGAAACGATAGCAAGGCCAAGGCCTGACCCGCCACCACTCCCACGATTACGTGAGCGGTCACCTCGGTAGAATGGTTCAAATATCTTGCCAAGATCTTCTTCGTTGATACCGCTTCCGTTATCCTCAATCGTGATTCCGATATGGCGGTGGTCTGAAGGTTCGACCACAATACTGACAGAGCCACCAGCGTTGGTGTAGTTAAGTGCGTTTTTTGTAACATTCAGGATGATCTGTTCAATGCCTGATACATTGCCCCACACGGTTCGTGTTTCCGCTATGCGCGTCTCGACAGCGATAGTCTTATGCTCTGCGAAGTCAGAGAGGGATGTCTTTACTCGTTCTATAACGGATGCAAGGTCGACGTTCGAGAACATGATCTTCTCCGGACGAAGCAACATATTCATCGAGAGGAGGTTGTTGATGATATCTGAGATGCGATCCAGTTCCTCCACATTGGAGACGAGAATCTCTCGGGTATCCTCGCTTATTTTTGTGCCCATGAGCGCCACTTCGGTGTTGGTCTTAATGATGGAGAGAGGGGTACGTAGTTCGTGGGCAATGTTTCCCACAAACTGCTTCTGGGTCGTGAACGCGTCTCGGGTCGGAGTAAGTGCAAGTCGCGTGATGAGATAGCCAAACACAGCGGCAAGTATGAGTACGCCCGTTGAGGCGAGGACCATGTTCTTCTGCTTCGCATATTCCAGTCCCTGGACTGCGAATGCGTTATCAGTAGGAGACGGGATGATGCCACGAGACATGGTCTCGGCAATGGTCGAGATCAAGTTTGCCAGGACGTCGTCGTAGAGGAAGGAGAGCGCCGCAAGCACGAGCGCTATCAGGAATACCGTAAAACCAAGTTGGAGGAGAACGATATTCCAACCGGTTCGGTAGAAAACGTCGCGCCGGTACCTATGTACGTAGTCGGTAACCAATGCCGCGAATTGTTTCCAGAATACTTGGAGTGTTTTCATTGTCGAGCTTGCGGCGAAGGTTTTTGATGTGGACATCGACGACGTTACTAAAGGCTTCGTAATTGAAATCCCACAGGTGAGTGAGGAAGTCTTCGCGATTGATAACCTGGTTCGGATGGCGCATGAAGTACTCAAGGAGTCTGAACTCTTTGAGAGTCAGCGGGACATCCTTTCCACCCTTGGTAACCGTGTGCTCCGCGGGATTGAGTTCAATGTCTCCTGCGGTGAGTATGGTCGGCACCGCTTCGGTCGGACGACGAAGGATTGCCTGGATGCGGGCCGTGAGTTCGTCAAAGGAGAACGGCTTCACCAGGTAGTCGTCTGCTCCTGCAAGAAGGAGCTCAACCTTGTGTTCGGTCTCCGAGCGAGCGGTCAATACTAGGATTGGTGTCGTGATGTCGTTTTTGCGCATTTCCTCGCAAATCTCCTTGCCGCTCTTGTTGGGGAGCATAAGATCGAGAAGCACAAGGTCGTAATCGTTGTGGTGCACGAGGATGCGGGTGAGCGCCTCCTGGCCGTCGTTGATAGTGTCCACGGCATATCCCTTATTGGTGAGGCCTTTCGACACGATGGCAGCGAGCTTCGGTTCATCTTCTACGACCAGGATTCTCATAGGGTCTAAGTGTTATCGGGTAGCATCGCTTCTGCGACCCCTTCATGATGCCTGCGGGCGCATGAACGCTTCATGAAGCTCCTTCATAATACGCAGAATCCTTATGAGTGCGAGTAGGTGGGGAGGGGGCGTATACTGGAGGAATAGCAATCTAATCCGTTGTTTCCTCTATGGATACAGTGAATATGGTCGCCGTTATCGTTGCTGCCCTCGCTTCAGTTGCGATTGGTGCGGTCTGGTACGGTCCTCTCTTTGGCAAGCTGTGGCGTCGTCTGCTCGGATTGTCGCTTGAGGACATGAAGAAGATGAAATTATCGCCACTGATGGCGATGGCAGGTGGGGTCATTACTGCCTTCCTTATGGCGTACGTGCTTGCGCACGGCATCATGTTCGGCAACATCGTCCTCAATACCTACGGGGTCGCTGGAGCGGTTCAGGGTGCATTCTGGTACTGGCTTGGATTTGCCCTCCCGCTTACGGCCGGATCCTTCCTCTGGGAGGGGAAGTCAGTGAAGCTTTGGGTGCTCAATGCAGGGTATTACCTGGTATCGATGATGGTCATGGCCGTCATCCTGGGCTCGTTCTAAGAACGGTTGAAATAAGCCGGTTTTTCAAGTATCGTGCGCATAACGGAGCGGCACAGCCGCTTTGTTATTGCCAGATCGTCTAATGGTAGGACAACGGACTCTGAATCCGTTTATCTAGGTTCGAATCCTAGTCTGGCAGCCAACTCGTGCTAGGGTATCTCGCTCGAGACGCGTCGATAAACAAAGGGTATTTTGGAGGCTCAAGTTCGAGTCCTAGACAGGTGCAGATTAAGAAAAGTTAGAACCCCTTTAAAAGCGTGTTAGATCTCGGTTCGAATCCTAGAGACATCGCCGGGCACCTTTCGGTTCCCGGCGAATCTGGTTAACAATTTTCTTGACTAGTTTTGAAAGGACGTACTAGATGGAATCCTGTACATCCTAGAATTCCTCCCAATATCAGGAATTCCAGAGTTCCAACTTCCAGTCCGTGCGGAGCGTGGGAAGTAGGGAGTAATCTCGGTACCAAGACTGAGATCGTTCCTAAGATGACCAATGTCCCAAGGAACATTAGAAGATGACCCTGCTTCCACTGCATCTTCGCTACGATGAAGAGGAAACAGATATCGAATGCCAGGTGTGTGAGTTCAAACGCGCTGTCAGGCCATAAGAATACCCAACTACGCATACCATACCCGATCCACTCTACAGCCATGTGTAGAAAGAGTAGGGAATAGAGCACCCAGCCGTTCCGAGAATGTGCGTAGACAGCCGCCCCTACTCCTAAAAGTAGAGCCCCAGCTGCCAGCACTGTTATCTCGTGCGCCTCTGTGAAGAGGTGGTAGAGCAACAGAACGATATATATACCGAGGAACGCCCGGAGAGCTAAAGAACGTGTACCCATGAGATTTACCCCTTTGAATGAGTCCTAAGGCCATCCTATCTAAATGCAATAATATTGCAATAAGAAAGATTTTGGATTATAGTGTCAGGACATGAAAATAGCCTTTATAGGGAAGGGAGGGAGCGGAAAGAGTACCGTTAGCTGGCTCATCACCAAGCTGCTCGCTTCACGTGGCCGTCAGGTGCTCGCGATAGACGCAGATCACAATATGGATTTCGTGTCCCTGCTGGGGCAGTCAATCGATGCTGATACTCCTACGATGCATCGCTATGCTGATGACTTCCGTGCCGCAGTAGGGCAGAAGGAGGACAAGCATTGGCAGGACATCGTGCTTGATGGCCGCGCGCTCCCGACCTTCACGCTTAGTCCCAAGGATCCGTACACCGCGAAACTCGCGCTTCCCGTAGACGAATCAGTCGAGATTATCGCCGTAGGACTGGGTGCAGAGGACGTGCTGTTCTCGGATCGCTGTGCCCACGGGCACTCGGCGTCCCTGAAGTTCTATCTCCCCCTCTTCGATGCGGGAGAGAATGGCGATGTTGTTATCGACGGCGTTGCGGGTGCCGACATGATGAATTACGGCCTCTTCCTTGGTGCTGACGCGGTGGTCGTCGTCGTAGAGCCGCATCAGAACAGCATGCGCGTTCTTGAGCAGGTGAACAGTATCGCTGAACGTACCGGTGCTCCGCTATTCGTTGTGATCAACAAGGCGGGCACTAACCCTGGTCTTGCGGATGAGATAGAGGCCTCATGGAAGGATAAGGTACTTGGTCGCATCCCGACCGACCTCGCGCTTCTCGCCTATGACTTCGAGAACCTCTCGCAAGAGACGTTACAGGCAGGCAGCAAAATAGTAGAAGCGCTCCGTAGTCGTACGTCTGGTGCCGACGCGCTTGAGCGTCTCCGTTCGTTCGAGCGACAGAAGGCTGAGGCACGGTCATAAGTAGGTACCCGGAAGCTCGCTCGCTGGCGATCTTCCGGGTGGCTATTTCGGCCATCAGAAGCACCCTGCTCTTTGGAGAATGAATCATGTGCCATACAGCAACCGGCGCAGCGCACGATCGTCCGCTGCACAAGGAAGACATCCCGCTCATCGCGGCTTCCTACCTGAGCTGCCTCGGCGAACTCGCCGTGTCCGAGATCGCCGACGCTTTGACCGACCATCACTCACCTCAGCCTGCCGTGCTGATCGCTGTCCTCGAGATGGCGCACCGCGCAAAGCACAAGGACCGCGGCATGTACCCCTGGTCGATGATGCCGTTCTCGGCGCTCGACCTCGACACGCTGGAAAGGGTCCAGACCGACGAGATGGCTGCGTTCCACACCGTCTTCGAATCCATGGCGCTCGCCGAGCGCAATATGGATCTGCTGAACGACGTGCTTGCCAGCAAACTCGGCCTGCAGTTGCGGCTCGTCTGCGACTGCGGGTGCATCTCGGACGACTTCGAGGCCGATATCCTCGGTTCGGCAGCGTACCAGGAAGTGAACTTCATTCGTTCGGTCGCAGAAGCGGCCGGCACGAAAGTGATTCGCGTTCCCACGTTCTCGAGCCCGGAATGGACTTCGCGCGACCTCGACATGGGGCCTCGCGAGATCGAGTCGTACCGGCGCATGTGGGCCATCCTCCGGATGCTCCCCCAGCGATCGTTCGACGTCGCCGCTTCGGTGGCCAGCCAGGTCTCGTACCTGCGGCAACTGAAGGGAAGCCAGGCTCTCGCAGCCTGATTGCCGACACGCTCTCGACTCAGACCCGCGCCCCACAGGCGCGGGTCTTTCTCACTTAGAACATTTTTACACAGACCGAAGAATTCGAGAGAATAGGTATCAAGGAAAGAAAATCCTCTCGTCCGTTTCATAGCTTCTTTTTCTGGCTTAGGAGCATGCGGTATTTCTATGTTCTCGATATAACCGCAATCTCGGCAAACGGCATGGTGATGGTGCTCTCGACCAACCGCAAGCTCGAAGTGAGCGTGATCATGTTCAAGGTTCACTCGCTTAACGATCTGGGCTTTATAGAGTGCGTCTAAGGAGCGGTAGATTGTTACCTGATTTACCTTACCGCCAAGCTTGGGTGACACTCAAAACCTCATTCCTGTGTCACTTTTGTCACTTTCCAAGGTGCACGAGACACGTCGTTCTCGACGAGCTCCAACTCACTAAACGGACTAACCCGGGCTTGGTTCTATACGGTTCGAACTCGAGACGGCCAGCCAACTCGTGCTAGGTTATGGCGCTCGAGACGCGTCGATAAGTAAAAATAGCTAATTTATTCGGATATTTGCCAGAAGCCTCCCGGCATACAGCATGCTGGCAGACGCTCATCAGGCTGGAAAGCTTGAAGGAGTCCATACGCTCATCGAAAGTTCTAGCGGGAATACGGTCTTTTCGGCAGGAGTTGTCGCACGAGCAGTATATGGTATTGATTCCACTGTGGCTCTCGCTTCAAATGAAGTTGAGACGGGAAAGCTTAGGCTTCTCAGGCTCTTCGGCACGGAAATCGAGGTCATTGAGGAAGACATTTGTCCTGATCCTGAAGACCTGCAAAGCGGTATCAACCAGGCTAAGCGTCGAGGCACTACTTCTGGATTCTATAATCCCGGACAGTATGATAACGACGCAAATCCTAAAGCGCACATGCGCTGGACGGGTCCTCAAATTTGGGAACAGACTGAGGGGAAGATAACCATTTTCTGTGCTGGGCTTGGCACGTCTGGTACGCTTGTTGGCACTAGTCGGTATCTCAAGAAACAGTCGCCAACGCTTTCGTCTATCGGTGTCGTTCGCATTCCGAACAATCCGGTTCCAGGTGTACGCACAGAAAGCTTGTTGCGGGAGATAGCATTCCCATGGCGTGAGTATGTCGATCATCTCAACCAGGTTGGAACGAGTGCGGCATATGCGGCAAGTATGCAGCTATGTCGCGAAGGTCTAATGGCTGGTCCAAGTTCCGGCTTCGCTTATACCGGACTGCTCTCACAGCTGGAAACAGAAGTACAGGCAGGTACGCTTGATCGTCACCGGAATACTGATGGGGAAGTGGTTGCCGTGTTCATTGCGCCCGATAGCCCGCTTCCTTATCTTGAGGAATACGAACGGTATCTTAAAGATGAGGCATTCCCTCCGTTACGGCATGCTCATCTGCTTAGATATCAGCCTCAGCCTGAGAAGGACATAGATCTTCCAGATCTGGATGACATCACGAATGTAGAAATGGACGTCAGTACCTGTCTTGCGGTTGCATATGACCAGACTCCAGACGCTCTGCGCGAACAGATGCATTCAGGTTTATCTGAAGAAGGTCTGCTACGAAAGGAGATTCTAATCATCGATCTTCGCTCACCTCGTGAGTTTGCTGACCATCATCTGCCCGGTGCTCTTCGGGTTGATCAACTGGTATTCAGTGAGCACCTTGCTTCGGTATTCTCCCCAAGACTCAGAGGTGCTGAAGTGGTGGTTCTTGTCTGTAGTATTGGGGTACAAAGTACATCTTTGGCACTCAAGGCTCGGGGCCTCGGACTTCATAACGTGTTCAGCCTTCAGGGCGGGACTATGGAATGGAGTCGGAACAATCTTCCCCGAGTTCGACCCCCAGAATGCGATTCATCGTGTATCGAAAACTGAAACTCAGACCCTGTCCTCGCGGCAGGGTCTTTTCTTATACTTTCTGCTTAAGACACTTCTTGCACAACCCAAAAAACTCTAGAGAGTAGTTATCAAGCGTTGAAAAAGTCTTTGCATATGTAAGCGCTTCTAATTCAGGTTTGGCTGCGTGTGGAACTTCTATAACTTCGATATGACCGCAATTTCTACAAACTGCATGGTGGTGATGCTCACGGCCAGCTACTATCTCGAAGTGGGCATGATCATGTTCTAAGTTTACTCGTTTAACAATTCCTACCGCGGTAAGTGCGTTTAGAGACCGGTACACCGTAACCTGATCTACTGCTCCAGCTAATTTCTTTTCTATCTGGTATACCGTTAATGGCTTTGGTTCTTTTTCAAGAATGTCAAGAAGAAGTATTCGGCCTTGCGTTGCCTTAAGACCTGCTTGGCGAAGTAGATCAGAATAATTTAATTTATTTCTTTTCTGGGACATATGCTGAGCATACTATAAATGCAAAAGACTTGCAATTGAGAAATTTCTAGTCATGGTTCACGAATTAGAGCCCGTGTCCGAGACGGGTTATTTGTAGATTCAGAAAGTCGCCAGGAAAGCCTTGTGTGGCTTAGTATGGAAAAGTACGAGACCGAGATGGCCAGCTCGTTTGGATGATCAGCTACGGAAAGAAGCTCTTGAAAGGGAGATCTCAGCGTAAACTGTAGCTTTTCTCCATCAGCAGTTGCTGCTGCTAAGCCAGCACCCATCCTGAGCGATAAGATTTGTCCTCGTTGCAACGCTAGAATGATTTTGAGAAATGGTCGTAAAGGCAAGTTCTACGGTTGCTCACGGTTCCCATATTGCAGAGGAACTAGAGAAGCGCACTAATACTAAACTCTTATGGACTGGCTAAAACTTTTCTACAAACCTTGCCTCAACCTATTAAAGATAGGAGGGCTGATTTATCTGCTGGTAATCGTGTTCGGAGGTGGATACTTCTTTGCCACTTCAATCTTGGGTGTTCCTGCAGGTTCATCGTCTGTATTGGGGGCTGCATTCTTCTTCGGTGTGCTTGGCTGCATAGCGGTCGGGATTATTGGGTACGAAGATACACGCCGTAAGTAGAAGTATGACTGACGCAGGTACGGAACTATCCCAGAGCGATATAGCTGAACTCGCAGAGTTTTTTGACTTGCTAGCCAAGTACGATTATGAGGATAAGATA
>Ga0163151_10004637_pt1 | contig 18251 bp, 14 predicted proteins | sample OliLakLV19MP5IB2_FD_145596 | JGI IMG/M metagenome (GOLD analysis project Ga0163151, IMG submission 145596) | Freshwater microbial mat bacterial communities from Lake Vanda, McMurdo Dry Valleys, Antarctica - Oligotrophic Lake LV.19.MP5.IB-2 | ecosystem: Environmental > Aquatic > Freshwater >... | reverse complement strand
GGGTGGAATGCTTACAACAAATGATTCTGAGTTGAATGAAAAAGCAAGGGTGCTGAACGATCATGGCAGAAATGCGAAGGATCCTGAAAATAAAATGTTTTGGATGCGCAATTACGGATATAAATATAAAATATCGAACATGCAGGCAGCCATGGGTTGCGCGCAGATTGAACGTATTGAGGAGTTGGTTGATAAAAAGAGAGAAATATTTTCCTGGTACAAAGAACTTTTAAAAGATATACCATGTACTCTTAATCCGAAACCTGAAAACACACAAAATGGATATTGGTTACCAACAGTTATTTTTGATGAAAGTTTGAATATCGACCGTAACGGTTTATTCGAACATTACAAAACACTTAATGTAGACAGCCGTCCTTTCTTCTTTCCACTTTCATCTTTGCCAATGTTCGAAACTTGCACGCATAACAAAGTTGCATATGGGCTCTACGAAAGAGGAGTAAATTTACCTAGTTATCATGACTTGAGTCACGATCAGGCCAAATTAGTTGTTAAAGGTTTGAAAGAGTATTTAGCACATTCTAATATTAAAAAATAATGTATTATGGTGTCGAGTGAAAAAATTAAAGAATTAAAAGAGAACGGGTATGTTCTATTTGAGAATTTCTATAATGTTGAACAGGAGATTATGCCAATACAATTGGGAATATGGAAAATACTTGGCCTGTTGTTAAAAAAATACAATGTGCAATTTAATCAACTTCCTTTTTCAACTAATACTTTTGATGCAGGTTATAAAGAATTGATTAAGCAAAATCGCAAATATGGTGGAGAGATTTACGATGCTATAAAACAGATCCCCGCATTTATTCGATTGGTATCAGCAAAAAAAAATGAAGAATTATTTAACGAATTAAGAAGTGCCAAACATTGCGGTATTTCTGCTCAGGGCTATGGCATAAGGATAGACAATCCGAATGAAGAAAAATACAGATCGCTGTGGCATTATGAATACCGCGATCAGTTTAGAAGTCAGGATGGCGTCGTTTTCTGGAGTTCCCTTGTTCCGATTTTATCGGATATGGGTCCTGTAATGATGTGTCCTAAATCGCATAAAGGCGGCTTGCGTCGCTCTTACCTTCATGATTCTGAAAATCCAGATAAGACAGGCGCTTACGCCTTAAGACTGGAGAATGAAGAAGAAGTAGTTAAAGAATACGGGGTTGTTGCACCTTTGAGTAAACCCGGTGACCTGTTAGTGATGGATTTTTTGACTCTTCATTCTTCTGGTCATAACACCAGCGATAGATCAAGGTGGAGTATGCAATACAGGTATTTTAATTTTGATCATCCCAGTGGCATTGATATTAGTTGGAAAGGCGTATCAAATAATTTAAAGCTTGAAGAAGTGCATCCGGAACTTGTTGTTAAACGATAAAATCATTCATTGTGATAAAAAGTAAACTCACAGGTAATACTATTGAAGTTCCCATTTATTCTTCTTCGAATGGTAAATCGATCACTTCTTTGAGTAAGATCAGTGATCATCCTGCAATTGTTTATTTTGATGAGACGATAGGACATTTGCAAACCCAGGAAATTGAGGGGATAGAGAATTATTATGATGAAAAATATGAGATATACAATCAAAGCGAAGAAGATGATATTTTATATAAGGTAGAGGGTGACAAAAAAATTTACAGACAACAACACCAGGTTGAAACAATTCTTTCAAAAATCGACATCAAGCCCGGCATAAAAATTCTGGATTATGGTTGTGCTAAAGGAACCGTAATGAAACGATTGCTGGAAAGAAGAACGGATATCAAAACGTATTTGTTTGATGTTAGTAAAATGTATGAGAATTTATGGAAAAAATTTGTTGATCAGAAACAATACGCATCATATCAAATAAAACCTGAATGGAACGGACAAATGGATGTTGTTACCTCCTTTTTCGCTTTCGAACATGTTGTCGATCCAATTAAAGAATTACAAGCCGTTAAAAAACTTTTGAAAGAGAATGGCCTGGTGTATATTATTGTACCAAATGTATTTGAAAATTATGCCGATTTCATAGTGAATGATCATATACATCACTATAGTAACGTTTCGTTGCGATATATGCTTCTTAAAACAGGGTTTGATGTTGTTGAAATAGATGCTCATTCACACTTTGGAGCATACGTTGTTATTGGAAAAAAAACGCAAGAAGAATCTCTGAAGTTTGAAACTGGTACTGAATTAAATAAGATCAAAGACGAGTGTTATACCATTGCTAATTATTGGAATAAATTGCAAAACAAAATAGCAGCTTTTGAAAGTAATACCAAAGGGGAAAAAGCAGCCATATATGGCGCTGGCGTTTATGGCAATTTTATTGCAACAAGTTTAAAAGATCTATCCTGTGTATCTTGTTTCATAGATCAAAATACGTTACTATACAATGAACGGATATTAGCTAAGGCCATTTATTCACCACAAGACCTTCCTGAGGATGTTAAAGTTATTTATGTTGGTATGAATCCAAAAATTGCAAAAAGCGCTATTGATTCTATAGCATCATGGAAAAACAAAAATCTTCAATATTTATTTCTGTAAATAAAAATGGTACTACGATTTGACATAATAGAAGACAGGGAATCGCACATGGAAAGTCTTTACCAACTTAAATCGGAAACAAATGATATTTATTGGTCCGGGTATACTCAGGCGCCCGACTTTCAAAAGTTTACTCTTTGGTATAAAGAACAATTACAACGACCGGATCGAAAAATATGGCTTGTCATGGAGATGATGAATCCTGAAAAAATTGTTGGTTATTTATATCTTACTTTCGAAAATAATACTGTAAATATCAGTCATGGTGTTAAAGAGGATTTGGGGGGAAAAGGAGTGGGAACTCAGATTGTAAACTTTGCTACGAACGTTTGTCAGGCTTTTTATCCTGAATATTCAATTGAAGCATGGATAACAGAAACCAATCAGGCATCAATAAAAACTTTTTTAAAGAACAACTTTATCAAAACGGACAAAGAAAAAAAATGCTTCCACGAATCCGTAAAAAAAGAGGTTACCCAGTTTAACTTTATTTTTTCCAAGGGATGAAAATTGTTATTTCACAGCCAATGTATTTTCCCTGGTATGGTATGTTTGAGCAAATCCGTTTGAGTGATGTACTGGTTTATTATGATGATGTTCAATTTTCTAAAGGTAGTTTTACCAATCGTGTCCAGATCAAAGCTGATAACGCTGAAGGTTTCAAATGGCTCAGCCTTCCGTTGGATAAACTAAAACTAGGCGATAACATAAATGATGTCAGGATCGATCAAAAAAAGAATTGGAAAAAAGAGCATTTAGATCTTTTGAAAAATAATTACGGGAACGCTCCTTTTTATCCGGAGATGATACAGATTGTAAATTCCCTATTCGATTATAACACTGATAATCTTTCTGAATTTACGATCCAAAGTATGAAGTTAGTTTTGGCATACTTTGGAATGGATAGGAAACTAACTGTTGCACGCTCAGCTGAACTTAATATTCCGGGGAAAAGTACCCAAAGGGTTTTTGATATTGTGAAACACTTCAATTGTAATACTTATATAACAGGGCATGGGGCAAAAAACTATTTTGATCATTTGTTGTTCGAAAACAATAATATAGATGTTCAATACATTGATTATAAAAAAAATGAGTATCCGCAATTATTTGGTAAATTCAATCCTTATGTATCCATTCTGGACCTGATTGCGAATACCGGAAAAGAAGGAATAATATATATAAATTCGACAACGGTAAACTGGAAAACCTTTACACAAAGAGCATAATAACTTCTTAAAATAGATGTGATGACTGAAATTGAAAAATTTGAAAACGAAAAACTAAGCAATATTAAGTCTCAGGGCGAAAAAAAGGAACTGTCCAAATTAGGTTTTGATTTTATGATCAAAACTGCCAATACAAAATATTCATACAATTTTAGCTGGATGGGCCGACCTATTATTGCCTTTCCGCAAGATATGGTTGCCATGCAGGAATTGATCTGGAAAGTAAGGCCGGATCTGATAATTGAAACAGGTGTGGCCCATGGCGGATCCATCGTGTATTATGCTTCTATACTTGAATTAGTTGGTGGTGAAGGGCTTGTATTAGGAATAGATATTGATATTCGTAAACACAACCGTGATCTGATAGAAGCACACCCGATGATGAAGCGTATTAAATTGATAGAAGGGTCTTCTGTAAGTAAGGAGATTATAAACCAGGTTAAACAAATTGTAGCGGCAAAAAAAAATGTAATGGTTTGCCTGGACTCGAATCACACACACGATCATGTTTTGGAAGAATTAAAGCTATATGCTCCATTTACCAGTGTCGGAAGCTATTGCATTGTTTTTGACACGGCGATTGAGGATATGCCCGCAGATTGGGATTGGGGTGTAAGAACATGGGGAGTGGGCAACAATCCTAAAACTGCAGTGTTCGAATATTTAAAAACACATCCGGAATTTGAAGTTGATAAATCTATTGATAGTAAATTGCTTATTAGTGTTGCACCTGACGGATATTTAAAGAGGATTCGATAAAAACAAAAAATATTCGTTATGAAAGAAGGTCCGATTGTAAGTGTATGTATTCCCCTTTGGAATAAAGAGGCCTATGTTGAAGAAATGTTATTTTCGGTTATCAATCAAACCTATAAAAGTTTAGAAATAATTATTTCTGATAACGCATCAACGGATAGATCCATTGAACTTATCAGCAAGTTTAATGATCCTCGCATTAAAATATATTCCAACCCGGAGAATATGGGAGGCATGTATAATTTCAGAAAAATATTTACTTATGCGACCGGTAAATACATGACATACCTTTCTGCTGATGATGCTTTGGATCTGACAACAATAGAAAAAGCCATAACAATACTTGAAGATCCGAAGAATCAGGATATTGTTTTTGTGAATAGTTATATTGATATAATTAATGAAGCGAGTGAAAGGATACTCATAAAAAAATATCCCTTTGGGAGCGGACGCTTATCTTCTTATTGGGCTATAAGATCTAATTTTATTTATGGCTCTAATATTCTTGGTGAACCCAATGGCACTGTTTGGAAAAAAGAATGTTACGATAAAATGCCGGAACCAAAATTTATTAATGGAAATGGCTGGACTGCCGACCTTGATATAATGATGGAGTGTTTATTACAAGGAAATACATACATGATACCTGAACCATTGGCTAAATTTAGGATATCTTCTACATCAAACAGTAGTACAATTTTAAAATCATCACAGGCAAAATTATTCAGGGAATATGTTTTTGCTTTATATAAGGATAAAAGGTATAACCTTTCTTTTATGTGGGTTATTGTAAGTTCAATTACTTCTTTTATAATGCAAATTGCGAGAAATATGTTCTATAAGATTTATATTAAAAAAATAAGTAAGAAACGAATTGCTTAATTGTTATGGAGTAGGGGCCAACAACTACTTTTTTATTTCATTTATTTTTTCCATCTCTATCCACCTGTCGTGAACTTCCTGATTTGAAAATACTTTTTTGTTTATGGAGGTCTCCGCTATCTGACCTAAATAATAACGCCAGGCACCAATATTACCAATGCCTATTTTTTGGTTTGTATTTTTGTATGGTTCCTGCAATAGCAATGTATGTGTTAATGTTCCATTTTGGTATATTTCCATCTTATTTGAAAAAACATTCATTACACAATAAACCCAACCTTTATTTATAACGGGAACAGAATAACTTTTTCCATTTGTTCCAAAATAATAATTATCAGTACCCTTTTCGTTTGCAATCAAAAAACCTGCGGTATCTGTCATATTACCAATGAGAGTTGCGAATTTATAAACCTGTTGTTGTGGTTTAAAAATCAGTTCGACCGAAAATTCCTGAGGTAATGAAATAGGTTCTATGCCTTCTGAATGATCGACTCTTGTTTTTATCCCAACACTATCACTAGTATATTTTGAATGAAACAGGGTGGAATTGTCGGGCTTAAGGTACTCTGCTTCCGGAATTTTATTTTTTATTGGCCTTAACAAAAACATAGAACGATTTGTACCTTCAATTTTATACTTTGCTGCAACGGCTGCAATTGGCCGGGGCATGAAGAGATAATTACAATAATCAGGTTCAAAAAACACTGTAAAAGATGAATCTATAATGTCTTTTTCCCAGCGTCTGAGGTCTGAATACAATACAACCTCTAATATACTAGGGTTGAAAGCAGATTTTATTTTATTTCCATTGTAGTACAATCCTTGGTAATGCCATGCTGTAAGCGTATAGTTCTTTTCATTTGGCAGGGTATTCCTTACTATAAAGTTCTCATTGCTTTTAAGCTGGTTTTCTTCTTCCTGGTTTTTGATCCTATCATTTGTCTGATAAAATTGTTCTTTGATCTTTTTGGTGTTTGATAATATGTCGAAAAAGGAAAACGAGATAATATAAACAAAAACAAAAAACAACGCATTAAGAGCTATAAGATTCTTTGTCCTCACATGTTCCCATAAGATATCGCCCAATATAGGTAGTAAGAAAAAGCAAGGAATTGTGGCGTTAAAAAACTGGAAATTATGACTTCTCCCCTGGAAGTAAAGAAAAAAACCAAAACCTAAAACTGTTAGTAAAAGTATAATAACAGATTTTGGAGTAATGTCTTTTTGTAGCCATTTTACAATGACGTACAATATGCTGATCATATAAATAATACTGACAATGTTCCAGGGATGAATTAAGACCATTGGCAAGGAAGCGAAACCTGTCTTTCCAAATAATATGATATAGGTGAATAATAGACTTACGTCAGGTACTTTGCCATAAGAAATAAAGATGATCAACTTGTAAAGATTAAAAATTACAAATAGACATGTGGCGCCGATAACCACATGTTGAATCATTTTTTTTATGTTTATTTTTTTTGCCTCATCATAAAAATCATTATAAACATTGATTAAAACCCATGTTATATAACTTAGTATTCCTATCTCGGGATTCCATAAAACAAAAATTCCCATTAACCCAAAAGTTAAATAGTAAATTTTCTTAGACTTTTTGCTTAGATACCAACCGGTTAAAAAAAACAACAAGCTCGGTATGAGCCATCTAATTGGCCAAAATGAAAAGGCAGCACCGAAATTAATTAAAAGAAATGAAGCACCTAGGTATGGATATATAATGACAGATGTAATTCCCAGAAACAAAATGAGTTTATTGGAAACATAACGTTTTAGAAAAAAGAAATTTAATGTAAATGATAAGCCGAGTAGCAATGATAATACTAAGGTGAATTTTAGAATACTAAGGCCAATAACCTGAAATATTAAATTTAAAAAATGAGGATATAATCCATATGTATTGGTAAAGCCGTCTACTAACATAGGGCTTCCGGCATACACCTGCGTCATTGAATAATATACCGCGTTAAAATCATATTTATTTTCGTAGGTATAAGGAAAAAGGAAAGTGTGGATAACAACGATGCACAGAATTAGTCCTGCGATAAATAAATTTCCGGGAACTAAAAAGAAGAAATTATAAAAAGATTTTTTTTCCCAATTGTATTTTTTTAATCCGAATAAAAAAAGGCTGTAAATAATAGGAACAATAATAAAGGTGTATAACAGCAGGTGGCTGCCCAAAAACAATTCTCTGAAAAAGAACTCGTAATTTGTTTTGCATTCTACATCTCTTATGTTTTCGGCTTTGTCTCCTGAAAAAGGATTGTTTGCTGCAAAATCCTGATAAATTACAAAGGCGATAACTAAAACAATGAATGTGGTGATATAATTAAAGCTACTGCTATTTGCTATCTTTTTAATTATTTCCAGTTTGTTAAATAGATAATAAGATAACAGTATAAAAGTAGGAATAAGTACCATGCCCAGTTTTACCAATAAGGATTCCATTGGTTCGGGCTTCGGATTTCCAGAGAAAGTAATTTTTGTTACATAATCTAATAATTCCTTTACATCGGGATGATAATAGATACTAATTAAATAGGCAACAAAAGCATATGCAACAGAAGAGAATAAAATGGAAAACATCCATTTTAATATTTCTCCTTTAAGCAATGATGAAGAACCAGCTTGAATTTTTTGTTTGGGAACTTTTTTATTCATTATTTTAATTTCGCATTGGCATAGGATAGAAAATTAAATTTCTCTATTTAAATTTGTTAACCTCTTCCGGTTGATTATAATATTTACCTTTTCGTATGATAGATTTACGAATGTATTTGGGTCTTCCTTTACTTTCTTCCAATACTTTTCCAAGATATTCTCCCAAAATTGAAATCCCTAATAAATTAATTCCTCCAAAAAATAAAATTAAAACTATGATGGTTGTTAAACCATGAGGAATTTCAGGCATCATTATTTTTGCAATGATCTGCACGATCAGCGCAACAAAGGAGAGGAGGGTCAGAGTAATTCCTGCATAACTTAACATTTCAAGTGGCACGAAACTAAAACTAAAAATTCCTTTTTTAGCCCAGGAGATATTTTTACGCCAATTGTTAGTGGACTCGCCAAACACACGTTTCGGCCTGAAATAATGTACACCTGTTTGTTTAAATCCAACCCATGCTCTTAATCCGCGTAGAAACTGTTCCTTTTCAGGTAATGCTAATAAATGAGTAATTACTTTTCTATCGATAAAAGAAAAATCGCCTGCATCTAAAGGAATATTAATGTTGGATAATTTTTTAAACACTTTATAAAATGTTCGATAAAAATAGATCAGTATTTGATTTCCTTCCCGTTTATCTCTTATACCATAAATAACCTCATACCCTTCTTTCCATTTTGAATAAAATTCAGGAATAGTCTCTGGAGTGTCTTGAAGGTCTCCTTCGAGCCAGATCACAGCATTACCGGTTGAAATACCTGAACCGCTTATGAGTGCTGCTTGGGAACCAAAATTTCTGGAATGTTCAACTGCAATTACATGATGATCTTCAGATGTAATTTTTTTTAATACCACATTTGTATCGTCCGGACTTCCATCATTCACAAAAATTATTTCATAATCTACTCCCATTTTCTTGAACACCTGGGTAAGCCGTTGATGCATTATAGGAATTGCTTGTCCATCCATATAACAAGCAATTATTGCAGATAACTTATCTCTTTTATCAGCGGCAGGAGGAATATAACCTTGTGACCACTCAATCGTTTTTTGCAATCCATCTTTTAAAGACGTGCTTGCTTTCCAGTTTAAAATTTTAGCGGCTAAAGCAGCATCACCGTACCATTCGGTTAAATCCCAGGCGCGGTTTGGCATACTGCTCCAGACGGGCTCTTGTTGCATTTTAAAAATATCAGCGACTTCTTTTGTTAAATCTTTTATACTTGTTTTTATACCAGAGGCAATATTTAAACATTGTCCTTTGGCTTGTTCAATTCCTTTTGTAGCTGCCAGAATTGTGGCTTCTATAGCGTCGTCAATAAAAACAAAATCCCTGGAGATTTCCGGATTTACCAATGGTGGATATTTTTTTTCCTTTCCTTCTTTTATTAAAGCAGGAATTAATCTGTCCGAAGCTTCGTAAGGCCCGTAAATAGAGTAATAGCGTAATTGAATAACGGGTAGCTTCTCTGTTTCACCGAGGTATTTAATATAATAAGCCGAAGCAACTTTACTTACAGCGTATTCGCTATTAGGTTTTAATTCGTCGGTTTCTTTTGGTGCTTTGCTATTTGAGCCATATTCGGAAGATGATCCGCCCTGAACAAATGCAGTAAAGTCAAATGTTTTAGCCACGCTTATCAAATTCATCAAACCAATAATATTGGTCTCAAAAATTTTATCTGTTTCTTTTTGGTAAGCAAATGCTCCATATGTGGAGAGATTAAAAATGGTTTTGAACCGCTGCTTCTCAAAAATAGTTTCTAAAGAATACTTATTAGTAAGATCTGCGTTAAGGATTTTATCCGATGGTACATCAGCTAATCTGTATGGAGTAGAGGTTTGATGTGTAACGGCATAACAATCGCTGCGGACCTTTGAGATAGCAAAAAATAAGTTCGCGCCAATAAATCCTCCGGCACCAAACACCGCAATGGGTCCTTGTAGTTTTTTAATTTCAGTTATAAGGAATTCTTGCTGGGACATTTATTTTAGGTTGATTCAATTTGTATTGGTTTTGCAAATGGTTCCATTTCTGTTATGGGATGACCATAGGCAATTTTAGGATATACGTTGGTATGTGGATCAACCATTACCTGTAACAAAAAAGGTGTATTCGGTTCGCTCCACAATTGTTGCAATCCACTTTCAATTTCAGTCTCATCATTAACTGTGCAGGAGTTAATGGTATACGCTTTTGCTATGGCCTCAAAATTTGGTGCATTGTAACCCCAGAATGTAGATTGATACCGGCCATTGAAATAACTGTCCTGGAATTGTCGTATCATTCCAAGGCAACGGTTGTTGAGAATAACGATTTTTACAGGTAAATTATTTCTCACAATGGTTTGTAGCTCCTGTATGTTGAGTTGAAATCCTCCATCACCCGCAATACAAACTACCGGTTTGTTTTTATTGGCGAGGCAAATACCTATTGAAGCAGGCAATGCGAAACCCATAGCGCCCATTCCACCTGATGTAATAAAAGTTTGATCACTTGTTAACTCTAACGATTGAGCAGTCCACATTTGATGGCTGCCTACATCCGCTACAAAACTTTTTGCTTCCGATGAGTGTTTTGATAACTGATGCAAAAAGATATTTGGATTAATACCTTTTACGCGATCTTTTAATTCATTTGTATCCGGCCATTGTTTTTTTAATGCATGTAGTTCCTCTGACCAAGGTAAATATGATGCTGAAATTTTATTTTTTGAAAAAAATGAGTTTGCTGTGTTTAAAAAATCTTCTGCATCTGCCACTACTTTTTTACATCCAAGTACCCGGTTATTAATTTCTGCTTCTTCACAATCAATATGATAAATTGTTCTGTTGCCTTTAAAATCTGCTGTGTTTGCACTTGTTTGGCGTATGTCTAAACGGCTGCCGATAACAATGATCAAATCACTATGACCTATTGCCATATTGGCCCAGCGGTTGCCATAACTTCCTATAAATCCTATTCTTAATGGATGTTCATACGGTAATAAATCTATTCCAAGAAGGGAGGTAACAAGTGGAATATTGATTTTTTCTAAAAAAGTTAGAAATAATTTTTCACTGGAAGAGGCACGCACACCTCGCCCGGCTAAAATTAATGGGCGTTTACTTTTTTCTAAATCATTTTTTAATTCCTGAAAGAACGAATCATTTAAAACTGTTGAAGTATTTTTTTTTCGTTCAATTATTTTTATTTCGCCCGGTTCAATTTCAGCGCGCTGCATGTCCATTGGTACATCAATTATCACCGGCCCTGGTCGTCCGCTAATAGCTGTTTCATAAGCTTCCGCAAAAACTCCCGGTAGCTGTTCCGGAGATGTAATACGATATGCTTTTTTGATTATAGGTAAAGCCATTGACACTATATCGGTTTCCTGGAAACCTAATTGTCGTATTGCTTTGGTCCCACGTTGTTCATTAGGGTTTACTTGTCCGGTGATAAATATGGCAGGGGAGGAATCAAAATAACAGCTTGCAATACCGGTAAGTAAATTAGTCGCTCCTGGTCCGCTTGTTGCCAATGCCACTCCGGGTTTATTACTTATACGCGCCATACCATCAGCGGCAAATGCCGCACCCTGTTCGTGGTGCATAGTAATTATGTCAATACCTTTAATATCTGCTATTGCGTCTAGTATATGTGTGATCATACCACCCGACAATTCAAATACATGACTAATGCCCTGCACTTTTAAAAAGGAAGCTATGAAGTAAGCTGCTTTCATCTATATCTAATTTTCACTTTTCTGATTGTCTGATGGAATACGCCATCTTTTATATTTATTTCTGGTGGTGTTTGCTTTTCGCAAACATGGCTATTTCATGAATTTATTTTTTATTCCAATTTTTTAAAACACTTTCGATGTAATCGAATGTTTCCTGGGTATAATGTGGTGCAGCTCCAACGAAAAATACTTCTTCCAATACGCGGTTTGCATTGGGGTATTTTTTATAATTATCCAAAGATTCGTAAGCAGGATGCTGCAAAATATTTCCAGCGAAATAATTTCTAGTTTGAATCCTGTGGTCTTCCAGGTATTGCACGAGGTTGCGTTTTAATATTTTGCTTTCACAGATAAAAGGAGTTCCAAACCAACTGGTATGAGCTTTTGGATGTTCTTTTAAAGTTCTCACCCCAGGGATATATTTTTCGAATAAAGCATCCATAAGCTGTTTGTTCTGCCGTCTTTTTGCGTGGATCTCATCATATTTAATAAGTTGTGCAGATCCAATGGCGCCTTGCAGATCAAGTGGTTTTAAATTATATCCAATTTCTGTGAAATAATATTTGTGATCAATAATGGCATCGCTGTGTTTCATCCATTTATCAAAACGGTTTCCACAAGTGCCACATGCTAATAAGTTTGAAGAACCAACGCAGTAACAATCTCTTCCCCACCATGCAATACGACGGGCGGTTTTCATTAACATTTCATCATTGGATGAAACCATTCCACCTTCACCCGTACTGATGTGATGAGCAGGATAAAATGAACATGAGCTGGCGACACTAAAATCACTGAGTAGTTTGTTTTCCCAACGACTTCCAAGACTATCACAGTTATCCAGAATAAGATGAATGTTATGTTTTTTACATAATGCCAAAATAAAATCCATATCAGGAGCATTGCCTAAAACAGGAGAGACAACAATGCCACGGGTTTTCGAAGTAATTTTCGATTCAATTTGTTGAATGTCAAAATTTAAATCATCCATGGAAATATCAACAAACACAGGCACCAAGCGATTCTGAAAAATAGGAGCAATGGTTGTTGGGAAACCTACTGGAGAAACAATCAATTCATCATTGTCATTCCATTTAAAATAACTCTTCAGTGCAGTAAACATAACCAGGTTAGCGGAACTGCCCGAGTTTACCATTAAGGAGTGAGAGAGATTAAATTTTTTAGAAAATTGACTTTCAAATTTATGAATATGTTCGCCAGCTGAGAGCCATTTACCTGTAAGTATGGCGGAGAACATGCCAATTACTTCCTCGTTATCCCAATACGGTCCTGAATAGTATACGCTATCTTTATCGGGGTCAAATTTTTTATCTTTATTATAAACAAAACGGAACACTTCATTTTCGTTTGCCACATCCCGGATAAGGTTCGCGATCTTGTTTTTCATTTATAGCGTCTAAGAAACTTTATATGAGTGAAATTAATAAAAAATATGGCGATTAAGCCAAATTAATAATTTCAAACTAGCGAAAAATGGATATATTTAATAGTTGTACTTTGGCGCCCATTGGTTACTTCCCTCAGGCAGCAGATCAAAGAAATCCCAGATAGGGCAATAATTGTCTCCAGGGCCAAAGTAGGCTCTTGAGTTTTCGAATATCTCTCCGTTTCCATTCTTAGTAAGAATTGTAACGCCGGGCTGGAACATTCCTTTTTCGGTCTCAAAGTTTACATCTCTTTTAAAAGTAGCCCCATTGCTGGAGTAAATTTTGAATTTCCAGTTTCTTCCTTGAGCAAACTCTTTCATTATTGTGTGTTCATCAGGAGAAACAACAACAAATGGAACCCTATTTTCGAGGTGTTGAGTAAATCCATTGTATCCGTCGGCCCAAAGAGTGCAATAAGGACAACTTTTCCCCATGTTGTGAACCAGCACCAGTTCTTTCTTGCCTTTAAAAAGCTCCGACAATGTAACAGGTTTCCCATTTATATCAATAAGCGTATAGTTCTTTACAAGTTTTGGTTTCGTTTTCTTTCTGAGATCGGATAACTGTTTCTTTTTCTCAATAAGTTCGTCCTCGAGTTTTTGTATTTCTTTGTCGATATCAGTTAGGGTTGTAGCGTTCATGTTAAATAAAGTTGTTTATTTTTAATTTATGACTGAAGATATTAAATTTGTCCTAAACAAGCCCTATGAAGACGAAGTTTATTCTTATCGTATTTACACTGGTATTACTGAATGTTAAATTGTTTGCTCAGGAGCCTGATAAACAACCTAAAAATGTTGTTAAATTGAATCTTGCTGCACTGGGTTTTCAGAATGTTTCTTTACAATATGAGAGGGCTTTTCATAAAAATTTTTCTTTCGCATTTCAGGGCGGGTTATTATTATCCCGGACATTACCTAAACAATTTCAACCAAAAGAAAATAGTGATTTCAGCGATCTGAAATTTACCGGATTTAATTGCGCTTCGGAAATAAGAATTTACCTAGGTAAAAAGGCTAAACACCCGGCACCGCGGGGATTTTATATTGCTCCTTATGCGCGGTTCTCAAGTTATAAAGCCTCTGCATTTTTTATGTATACCGATTCAAACGCGGTACCCATACAAGATGTGCCTGTTGATTTTAAAGCCACCTTTAAAGGATTTGGCGGGGGATTATTAATAGGTACTCAATTTATCATTGCTAAAAAAGTTTCCATTGATTGGTGGATACTTGGCGGACATTTTGGTGTTGCCAGTCTGCATGGAGAAATGGATAGCCAGATAGTTCAGGATAACCAATACAGTTTTTATGAACAGTTAGAAGAAGTTAGTGTACCATACGGTACTAAAACATTTGAAGTAAAAGGGTCTAAGGCAAGTATTAATCTTGATGGTATTCCGTTTGGCGGTATCCGGTCCGGCTTCTGTCTTGGTGTCGTATTTTAGTTCTTTATTGGAAATTTTCCTACCAATTGGAACGTCTAAGGTCACTTTGTCAGTCTATTAAGGGATGGCACATACTTTGACTAGGGTTGTGGGTTAATAGAATCTAAAATCTAAAATAATTATATCATGCAAACGGGTAAAATAAATGTACAAACGGAGAACATTTTTCCGATCATCAAAAAATTTCTTTATTCTGATCATGAAATATTTTTAAGGGAATTGGTATCCAATGCGGTTGATGCTACACAAAAGCTAAAAACCTTATCGGCAATGGGTGAAGCTAAGGGCGATATCGGAGATATCCAGATAGAAGTGGTGGTTGATAAAAAGGAAAAAACACTTACCATAAAAGATAAAGGGATAGGTTTAACTGCCGAGGAAGTTGAAAAATACATTACACAGATCGCTTTTTCAGGTGCGGAAGAATTTGTTCAAAAATATAAGGACAAAACGCCGGAGGCGAATGCCATCATTGGTCATTTTGGATTAGGATTTTATTCCGCTTTTATGGTGGCTTCAAAAGTAGAAATAGTTTCGTTGAGCTTTAAAGATGGCTCCAAAGCTGTTCATTGGGAATGTGATGGAAGTCCTGACTATAAAATGAAGGTCGGTAAACGTAAAGAGCGTGGAACAGATATCATTCTTCATATTGCAGAAGATTCAGAAGAGTTTTTGGAAGATGCAAGAATAGAAACAATGCTTAAAAAGTATTGTAAATTTTTACCTGTAGAAATTAAGTTTGGTGAGAAGGTTATTAATAATACCAAACCAGCCTGGGTTCGTAAACCTGCCGATCTTAACGACGAGGATTATAAGAACTTTTATAAAGAGTTATATCCAAATGTTTTTGAAGATCCATTGTTCCATATTCACCTTAATGTTGATTATCCTTTCAACTTAACAGGAATACTTTACTTCCCAAAACTTAAAAAAACATTTGAGGCACCAAAGGATAAAATTCAATTATACAGCAACCAGGTTTTTGTGACCGATGCTGTTGAGAATATTGTGCCCGATTTTTTAACCCTTTTAAAAGGAGTGATCGATTCACCGGATATTCCGCTTAACGTATCCAGAAGTTATTTGCAGAGTGATGCAAATGTGAAAAAGATAAGTGCACACGTTACTAAGAAAGTAGCAGATAAATTGGAAGAGCTTTTCAAAAAAGATAGAAAAGATTTTGAAGCGAAATGGGAAGACATAAAAATGTTTATTGAGTACGGTATGCTTTCTGAAGATAAGTTTTATGAAAAAGCACAAAAGTTTGCGTTGTTAAAAAACACAGATGGTAACATGTTTACATTGGAAGAATATGCATCTAAAGTAAAACCGTCCCAAACAGATAAAGACAAAAGAGTAGTTTATTTATACACTTCAAATATTAGTGATCAGCATTCTTACATAGAAACCGCGAAAGAAAAGGGATATGATGTGTTGGTGCTTGACACTCCAATTGATTCACACTTTATCAATTTCATGGAGCAGAAATTAGAAAGCACTTCGCTGGTAAGGGTTGATGCGGATACGATTGATAGACTCATCAAAAAAGATGAGGATATGCCGAGTAAACTTACTGAAGAGCAGCAAAATGCACTTAAGCCAATTTTTGAAGAGAACGTTGCGAAGGAAAAATATACCGTGGTATTAGAAAACCTGAGTGAAACAGACAGCCCGGTATTAATTACGCAACCTGAATTTATTCGCCGTATGAAAGATATGAGTGCGATGGGCGGAGGCGGAATGGCTTTTATGGGTATGTCTGAGATGTATAACCTTGTAGTAAATGCTAATCATCCTTTGATCACAAAAATATTGTCTGATAAAAATACTGATAACCAAAAACGCTTAGCTAAACAGGCTATTGATCTGGCTTTGCTTTCACAAGGATTATTAAAAGGGGAGGAGCTTACTAAATTCGTTAAGCGAAGTGTTGAGATGATAGGGTAATAATATAGAAAATACGTATCTTAGTTACACCTGTTGTATAATACATGCAACAGGTGTTTTTCATTTATGGCTAAACTATACTACACCTTAAAAACTAACTATAGCAATGCTTTTGATGTTGCCCGTTTTAATATAATCTGGCGCTTCAACTATGTTCTCTCTGTTTTATTTGTGTTGCTTAATATTGTGTTTTTAATTCAGGGTGACGTTCAATCGGTTGTGCATTTTATTATTGCCTTGTTAATTACTACGGGTTCGCTTTTTTATCTTTTTAAAACGAAAAAATTTTCTACCATTTATTATTTTATTTCTATATGCGGAATATTGTTTCCTACAGTAACCATGAATACTACAAATCACCTTCCGCATTATGGTGATATTGTGTGGTTGATCGTTGCGATATGTATTGCTTATTTTGGCTTGGGTTCAAAAATTGGTAAATATTTTTTTCTGGCGGGCTTAATTTCCATCGCAATACATATAGGGTTTTATTTAAATATTAATTTGACAAAAATTAACCTTTTAACTACCATTGATAAAGTTGCCCTTATTACTGAACTTACAATTGCGTTTTCAATTGTCTTTTACATTATCTATCAATACACAAACCTTTATTCAATATCTGAAAAAAGCGTAATGCGAATAAATTTCGAACTCGAAAAGCAGAACAGATTTATTAATGAGCAAAACCTTGAGAAAGAAACTTTACTTAAGGAAATTCACCATCGGGTAAAAAACAACCTACAGGTTGTTTCAAGTCTACTGAATTTGCAATCCTATTCACTTAACGACAAATACGCATTGGCGGCAATTAAAGAGGGCCAGGGTCGTATAAAAACAATGGCACTACTTCATCAAAAGTTGTATCAAAATTCTCATAACATATCTGAGATTAATTTTAAGGATTATCTCACACAATTGATCAGCATGGTAGCATCTGCATACAATAATAAAAGTAAAGTTGAAGTTAATGTGAGCGTTGAGAATATTTTTTTTGATATTGACACTGCCGTTCCATTGGGTTTAATTGCAAATGAATTAGCAACAAATGCCTTTAAATATGCATTTGAAGACGGAGGTGATTTTTTTATTGGGATTGTCCAAAGTGGAAATGAGGAGTATGTAATGGAAATCCGGGATAATGGTAAAGGATTGCCGGCTAATATTGAAATGGAAAAAGTGAATACTTTGGGTTTAAGACTGGTTAATATACTTTCAAAACAACTAAAGGGTAAGGTAAATTATAGCTATGATAATGGATCGAAATTCGTAATTTCATTTATTGATACTTTAAAAAGAAGGGAAATATAATGAGTTTAAAAATTTTAATTGTAGAAGACGAGGTTGTTATTGCAGAGGACATGAAAATGATGCTCGAAAATATTGGCTATGAAGTGTCCGGTGTTGCTTATACTTATAATGATGCCATTGAGATATTGAAAGGCGGAGTGCCTGATATTTCACTCATTGACATTAATCTTGGGTCGAAAAAAGATGGAATTGAATTGGCGGATTTTATAAATAAAAATTATTTCATTCCATTTATTTACGCTACCTCAAATATAG
>Ga0163151_10004636_pt1 | contig 18252 bp, 17 predicted proteins | sample OliLakLV19MP5IB2_FD_145596 | JGI IMG/M metagenome (GOLD analysis project Ga0163151, IMG submission 145596) | Freshwater microbial mat bacterial communities from Lake Vanda, McMurdo Dry Valleys, Antarctica - Oligotrophic Lake LV.19.MP5.IB-2 | ecosystem: Environmental > Aquatic > Freshwater >... | reverse complement strand
CATAAGCGCCGCACTTTAGACAATACTTTTTTACGAGTCACTAAAAGGACTCAGTCATCTTAGGTGAAATACCAAGTATAACAAGAAGATATCAGAAATTTACCAACACTTTTTGGCTATTATGCCCGCAATGACGAGTTGTGAGATGTCTGTTATAGTATTTTGTACCACACTGCTTGCGGTGTGATCTTTTCAATGGAGAGAAGATGGACCCCAGCTTTCCCGCCGCAGCGGGCAGGCGCTGGGGTGACATTACATCGGTAAGGTTATATTTGTCAGCCCTTCAGAAACTGACCGCTTTTGGCTAAGGCGGTTTGCTGTTCGATGAGTTTATCGGCCATCCCAAAACGCGGGCGGACAAACTGAAAGACCACAAACGAAAACACGACAAGCATCACCGCTTCGTTGAAGCGTCCAGTCAGCATGAAATAGACAAGGCCGTATACTGAGATCGATGCAATAATCAGAAAGACCGGACGCAACGCGCGCAGCAAACCGTCGCCGATGTCATCTCCCAAAGTTTCCAAACTTTTCACCATCGGTTTTTTGAAAAGCGAAGCCCTTAACCAGAGGGCAGCCCCGGTTTCGGCTAGCGCAAGCGCGACAAAGATATAAAAAAGCATATTGGCCGAATCGCCGACTTTGTTCTCCACTGTCCCTTTAGTGTTGAGATAATAACAAATGAAGAGGAAGACCATCGGCAGGAGAATATTGTTGACCAGCCCGAAATAGAGCGGTTTGACGATGATCTTGTTGATGTCATACGAATCAAGCTGCGTGTCGGGAATCATGATAGTGTGGTCCGCGCCTCAATGTTTGTCATCAATTAACCCTTTCGCTTTTGTCCCGAATCTGCCTGAAAAACAGTTTCATGATATCTGCCGATTCGCTCTCACGAACGCCCGAGACTATTTCGCACTGATGGTTTAATTTTCGCTCAGTCGGAATGGAGAGAATCGACCCGCAGCCGCCGAATTTGGGATCTTTGGCGCCATAGACAATTGTTTTGATGCGCGAAAGCACCGCCGCGCTTGCGCACATAACACATGGCTCGATAGTCGAAATCATTACACAATTCTCAAGCCGCCAATCGCCAAAATGTTCAAAGGCCGCGCTGAGGGCGATAATTTCAGCATGGGCGGTAGCGTCATGGAGCGATTCGGTGAGATTATGTCCGCGCCCGACAATTTTATTTTCAAAAACAATCACCGCCCCGATCGGGACTTCCCCTTTTTCAAAGGCAAGCTCGGCTTCGCGCAAGGCGAGCTCCATGAAGTCATCGTAACTCTTGGTATCCACAGATCAAATATAGAAAAGTACTTGCCAGCCAGACAACAGCTAATCTTGGGAGATTTCCGGTGTAAATTCCCCTTCAATCGTTGCAATGAATGGTGATATGCCGTATACTCTGGCCAAATTAGTAAGGAGCGAAAGATATGGCGCATCCGTGGCATGATGTCGAACCGTGCAGAAAAGACTCTGAAAGCGTGTTCGGTATCGTCGAAATCCCAAAAGGGAGCAAAAACAAATACGAACTCGACAAGCGGACTGGTCTGCTTATGACCGACCGCGTTCTCTATAGCTCGGTGCATTATCCGGCCAATTACGGTTTTATTCCGCAGACGTATTGCGATGACAATGACCCGCTTGATATTCTGGTGCTGTGCCAGGAAGAGATCGCGCCGCTGTGCATTGTCGAATGCAAAGCGGTCGGAATGATGTCGATGCGGGATGAAAAAGGGCGCGATGATAAAATCATCTCGGTTCATGCCAATGACCCGGCTTACAACGGCTACGATGACATTTCCGCGCTTCCGCGTCATATCATAAAAGAGCTGCAGCGTTTTTTTGAAGATTATAAGATTCTTGAGAATAAAGAAGTAGTGGTTGAAAATTTCCGCGGACGGATCGATGCCGTGCATGCCATCCATGCCGCGATTGCCCTCTACCATGAAATGCTTCCACAGTTAATAAAAAAATACGCCTGATTGCGATTGGTCTTGTATGGCTGAACCTGTCTACCCAACGCTGCCATCGCTTGTTGGCGATGAAATATATCTGCGAATTGTAACTCCTGACGATATCGCCCAGACTCACCACTGGCTGATACAATCTGATCCGCATTTGCAAACATGTGAGCCGTTTGTTATGATGACGGCATCTGAGGCCGCCGAGATATACCGCAAGAAAGAGCGCACAGTGGAGACTGTCTCATATATTACAATCCGCAAAAAGGATAACACACCGATCGCGCGGATTCGATATTTCAATTACAATCCGATGAACCGCTCGGCTGAGATAGGCTATCTGGTTGATCCTGACCAGCGAAGAAAAGGATACGCGCGAGAATCAATATTGGTATTGTGCCGGTATCTATTCAGAAATCTTGGATTGCACAAAGTCCACGCCCAGACGGCATCTGTAAATATTCCATCAGTTCAGCTATTGGAGTCATGCGGCTTCAAACGCGACGGCGTGCTCCGCGCGCACCATTTTTACAACGGTGAATTCCATGATGATTTTATTTATTCGATATTAGCCTTTGAATTGGGACGGTAGGCATTGTCAATGCAGGCGGCGATGTTTGAGCGCGTGTCCGCTTCGGCCCGGCGGGTCTTTCTCATTGTTTGGAAAGACCGTCAGGTCATCCGCCGCGGGCGGACTTCGGAAGCCTCAGCACCACTGCCTATGTAAGTCGGCAAGACCTGACGGAACAGGGGAAGATCACACCGCAAGCCGATGGCGGAGCGAGGTACCCGATATATAAGCAGACATTCCCATTACGTCGTTATGAGGAGTCCCGCTTTCTCAAGCGGAACGACCCTCCACGGCGGGTCCGCCGCGGCGGACGGCAATCTCAGTTCATCCTGCTCAGGTGTGGGGCAGAGACGCCCCGCACGAAGATCAATACAGGATTCTCTGGCTCCGTCACTGTGGTCTCACACAGAGATTACTGATTTTGATTTGGTTCCGACGTCGGCGCCGAAGCAGATTGGCCGGCGGACTCTTCGACATCAGTCGGGTGACCCTGACGAAGCTTATAAATTGTCGTATTGAGAATACTCAGTTCCGAGCGGGCCTTCTGCGCAAAATCATTTTCCGACGACGCATACAGCACCGAGCGGCTGACATTGATGATGGCCGTTTTGCGGAAACCATCGGTTCCGAGTATGGCGGCCTCTTCGAGCGATCCGCCTTGGGCGCCAACACCCGGGATCAAGAGCGGCATATCGCCTGCGATAGTTCGAATCTGGCGGAGCTGGTCAGGGTGTGTCGCACCCACCACAAGTCCGCAATTTTGGTCTTTATTCCAGTATGACATTTTTTCGGCGACAACCTGATAGAGCGGTTTGCCGTCCACATTCAACTGCTGAAAGTCATTCGAGCCTGGATTGCTGGTCAGACAAAGAACGAATGCGCCTTTATCTTTGTATTCCAAAAATGGGCGCATCGAATCATAGCCCATGTATGGGTTGATGGTCACCCAGTGTCCTTTGAGATAATTAAATAAAAACTCAGCGTAATGGGCGGCGGTGTTGCCGATATCTCCGCGTTTAGCATCAAGAATAACCGGGATTTCCGGAGGGATGCGTTCGACTATCAGGCGAAGCAATGACAGTCCTTCGGAACCATGGTGTTCAAAAAACGCAAGGTTCGGTTTATAGGCGCATACAAGATCGGCTGTGGCATCGATAATCCGGTGGGCAAACTCGAACATCCCTTTAATCGATGCCCCGTAATCTCCGGGCATGAGTTTAGCATCCAAATCGAGTCCAAGACAGATCATCGATCTGTTTTTTTGCTGTATTCGTTGAAGGTCTTTAACTACGCTCATTATTTATCACCTGTTTATTTATTGGCACTATCGTTAATATTTTTCAACTTTGCCGATAAGATCGTTCAAAGTCCCCAATTTTCGTTTTTTCATATAGGCTGTAAGCTCCCTGAGAATAGTGACTGGCCCGTCCGGCTCGACAAAAAGCGCAGTACCGACCTGGACCGCGCTTGCGCCGCACAAGAGAAACTCTATAACATCATTGGCATTCGTTATACCGCCGATTCCGATAATGGGAAGCTTGCATTTGCGGTAGACGGCATCGACCATCGCCAACGCGATCGGTTTAATCGCCGGGCCTGTTAACCCGCCTCGATTGAAGGTTAGTCTCGGCTTCCAGGTATTAATATCAATGGAGGTACCAACCAGTGAATTGATAATGGAGAGAATATCCGCGCCGCCTTGTTCGGCAGCAAGCGCGATCTGGCTGATACTGGTGACATTCGGTGTGAGTTTGGCAATGACCGGCCGTCGGAAAACTTTTTTGACCTCAGCGACTGTTCTTTCGGTCATTTTTGGGTCAGCGCCGAATTCCATGCCGCCCTCGTTCACATTCGGACAGCCGAGATTCAGTTCAACCATGTGGACTGATTCAAAGTCATTGAGTCGCGCACAAAGGTCGACGTATTCCTGAACTGTCGCACCGCCGACATTGACGATTGTCTTCGTTTTCTGTTTCTGTAAAAAGGGGATTTTGTCGGTGATGAAGGCATCGATACCAACATTGGCCAGACCAATGGCATTGAGCATTCCGCTCGGGGTTTCTGCCGTGCGGGGTGTCGGATGACCGAGGCGAGGAAGAGGCGTGATTGTTTTTGTGACCAGCGCGCCCAACTTTGACAGGGGGAATACGCGAGCGAGTTCTTCGCCGTATCCGCAGCAACCGGATGCAGTCATGATTGGATTTGTGAATTCGACTCCGGCAAGGGTAATGCGCAGGTCAGGGGTCACAGAAGCACCTGGCCAATCTCAAAGACTGGGCCATCGACACAAACCCGGGCATGGCCGCCACCGCGAAGCGGCACAACACAGCCGAGACAGACGCCGAATCCGCATGGCATCGGGGCTTCGAGAGAAAGTTGGCCGGGAATTGTGTGAGTAAGTCCAAGGGTATCTGTGGCTTTCAGCATTGCTTCAGGACCGCAGCCGTAGATGCGATAATTCTGCGTCCCCTTGTGTCGACTCAAAAATCTGGCTACCGAATCGGTCACAAATCCTTCCTCACCGAATGAACCATCATCAGTGACCGGATGAAAATTGACTCCAAGTTTTCGGAGCCGGCTCCGCTCGACAATATCTGCGGAACTTCGACCGCCGTAGAAGAACTCGATCAATTTAGGATTGTGGCCGCGTTTTATCATATCTTTGGCCAAAAAGAGAAGCGGGGGAAAGCCGATTCCCCCGGCAATCATGATTGCTGTCTCATTTTTCCTGGGTAATGTGAAAGGAACGCCGAGCGGGCCGAGTATGTTGACCGATTCATTGACATGATGGGTGGCCAGCAGACTTGTTCCATGCCCGAAAATCTTGAAGATAATCTCTACTTCCTTCTTTTTGAGGTCGACAGATGCAATGGACATCGGACGACGGAAGTAGATATCGCGAGTGGGCAGTTGTAAATGGATAAATTGACCGGGCCGACAATCCGCTATACGGGGATACGGCCCGAATGTGTAGGAATAGTAGGTATTCTTTAAGTCTCGGCTTTTTACCAGCGGCGTGCTTTCGCACGTCAGTTTACTCATTTAAGAAAATCCGGCCTCTTTACTCGGTACTCATAGACAAACCAATGCCCCAGATCGTCACTCGACTTGGGTACGCTCACACTGAATACCTGCTGTGAGACCTTTACCGGGTCAAATGTCATTGACGCCACAGTTATCGAAGCGCGGTCGTTGAGTTCATCATTTATCGTAGGCACTTTGAGGATATGATTGAGAACTTTTCCGGTAAAATCAAGTAGAACCTGAAAATAAAGTCTAAACTCATCCTGTTGAATACTATAGGCATCAGCCGGAAATTCGAAAGCCTTGTCAATCTTAACAGGCTGTGAATTGAGAAGGATAATTGTGTCCTTGTCCGGGCTGATATAAATGTTCACAAACTGCTGTTCCCCATAATCAAGAACTTCGTCATCACGATCCCTATCCGTGAAAATGCTGTCTTCCGGAGGCAGATCTACGCCGTCAGTCCGCAGTGTATCAGCGGGCGATTGACGGTCATCATTGTTGCGGTCAGCTATCGGGCGATCTCGCCCAGCAGAACGGCCCAACCCTCCCATCCAGCGTTGAACATCAAGCGCCATGGGACTCCGTGGAAACGAGTCTAAAAATTCTTGATAGGCAAATACGAGCGAAGAATCGCCTGGATGTTCATACTGCTCGGTAAGCCAGATGAGATTAAAGCGAGCTTGAGTCGCATGTTTCGAGTCAGGGAATCTCTCGATAACCTGACCATAATACGCTCTGGCTGAATCCAGATTGAAATCGTCTACAATAAAATACTCCGCTTTTAGAATATAATGCGATGCATAACCCGTGTCGGCGGGACTTCCGAGAAGGTTGAGCAACTCAAGGGCATAGGGGGCATCATCCGACCGGGGGTATGTCGCAAGCATAAGTCGGAGCACAGAATCCGAGCTTGTGGTATCAAGTGTGTGATCACGGTACATTTGGGCGAGACTTATCATCGCCGCCGGCGCGCTTTCCGAGGTCGGGAACGAATCAATGAGATAGCGAAGTTCGGCCATTGCCGAATCCGGCTTGTTTAGCTGAAACCAAAACAGCTCGGCCAGGAGAAACTGCGTCTGTGCCACTTCATTGATGGCTTCCTCAGTAGCGCTTGTATCCAAAGTCCTTGCCTTGGAGTATCGTTCGAGTTTTCCGATATCAGATGAATGTTGGAGCGCCGCTCTGCCTGGTTCCGAAGATGCTTGAGCCTTGACTGCTTTATCGTAATACTCTTTTGCATCTGTAAGTTTGTCATAGTCGTATTGATATGTCAGACCGAGGCGGTAGTATGCTTCGGCAAGAGCGAGTGGGTTCTCTGATTTCTCCACTACTGTCTGATATGTCGCCTCGGCCAGTTCAAGGTCTTCTTCGATTTCGTACCCCTCGGCAACTTTCAACTGTAAATAGCTGAGTGAATCAAAATAGAGCTGGTTGTCCATTAGTTTGGAGAGATACGCTTGTCCGTCTTTCACACGCTGGAGACGGTAGGCGCATTCTGCGGCATTAAAGAGCGCAAAATATTCCATATCTTTATCTGGAGTCATTCCAAGAAGCTGAATGCATGCTTTCAGGCCATCGTTGAAGCGATAGGTACTGATATAACCTTCGGCAATCATTTTTTGGGCAAGCCGCTTCTGTCCCTCGCTTCCCAATGAATCGCGGACCGCAAGAAGATAGCTTTGTGCATCCTCAAAGTTCTTTTCTTCGAAATAATATTCGCTTAGGGCCATCGCGGCCTCGGCTTTGTAGTCTCTGTCAGATTCTGAATCAAAGATAGCGCCAAACAGCGCCATAGCATCGCCTATGTCGCCGAGTTCCAGCTTTGATTTGGCCAAATAAAGTTCGGATTCGCGGATACGATCATTCTCAGGGTAATTGGCAATGAGCTCACTGAACCGCCGCTCCGCTTTGGCATACTGCTTTGAATGAAAATATGACGCTGCCAAAATATACAGCGCGTCATCATAGTATTTTGAGCCAGTATGGTTCTCGATAACTTTTAGGGACTTTTCAATTGCGATTTTGTAATCATTTTGTCCAGAAAGTCCCGCGACACTTTTCTTTCGCGACTTCTCAGCGGAGCCGAACGACTTTTTTGCATTGAAAAAAGTGTTAAAATAGACTCCACAGCCGCCTAAGAGCAGTAGTAGAAGTGAAATGAGGGCTATGACAACAATTTGCCTGCTTCCATGATGCCGATGGTGTGGGCACCGAGAAACTGCACAAGGTTGATCTTTGGCCGGATTGGGGTCTAAGGCAGAATGTTTTTCTAAGTCCATGAGGGTTCCTGAGCTAACAACGCTACCAACTCTGGCAATAGTTCCCCCGATTTTGAAGCAAATCGAAAATCGGCAAGCTTCGAAATGGCCGTCTCTTCAGGGTTTATCTCTACAATTATCGCCCCATGCTGTTTTGCTACCAAAGCGAGAGATGCTGCCGGGTGGACTAACGCCGATGTCCCAATAGTGAAGAAGATGTCTGATTGACTAGCCTTTTCGAAGGCGTTCTCAACTACATGCTCTGGCAGAAATTCTCCGAACCAAACAACATCGGGGCGTATCATCCCTCCGCATTTGCATTGTGGAATATGCGAAGGGTCAACACTGTAATCTATATTGATTGGTATGGGACAGAGCACACATTTATTCCGGCTGATATTGCCATGCAGTTCAAGCACATCGGAAGATCCGGCTGACTGATGTAGGCCGTCAACGTTTTGTGTTATCAATGTGAACCGAGTAAAATGTTCAGCCAGAGCGACGAATGCGTAATGGCCGGGATTTGGAGTGATTCTGGCGACAAGTTCTCTCCGCCAGTTGTACCATTCCCAGACAATTTTTGGGTTTGCAGTAAAGGCCTCGATTGTTGCAAGCTCTTCGGGTTTGAACTTTCCCCACAGCCCTTGGCTGCCTCTAAATGTGGGGACGCCCGATTCGGCTGAGATCCCAGCTCCTGTAAGGACTACCGCATTTCGGCAACGGGGGATAATTCCGGCTAATTCCTGCAACATTACAAAATGATACGTTTAAGCCGCTAAAATGACAAAGTAATTATTACCAATCCTGCTTCTGGCCTGTCATATACCGTTTTCAGGCGGAAAACTACCCCTTAGTGGCTTTCAACCGCTTCGAGTTTGATGGAATTTGACAATAATTTCTTGAGGTCACCAGCTTGGAGGCTCAGTTCAAACCGTATAGGCCGGTGGGAGAGCCGCAGACTATATAATGCAAGGATAGTCGTGCCCTGATAGACTCTCTCAAATCCGCTTTCAGAGAGTGAAACTGTGAAAATTGGGGTATGCCAGATTTCAGCGGGCACATCCGAAGCCAATCGTGCGCCAAGTCCCAGATATTCATCCGCCATGGTTACCGATTGACATTCGCGGTAGCGTCCGATCGAATCCAGGAATGAATTTTCAGGTCTCTTGCCGTCGATGAGCATATATCGGTCGTCGGCATGGCCGGCTTGAAATGTAAAATTATTTTCTACCACAAAAATGGTGTCTATCCCCTCGGATTGTGGAGCGCATAATTCATAGGAAACCTTTATGACATCACTATCAGGATTGAACGAGTAATTTTTTGAAACGCTTACTGGAGTCACCCCGGCAGATCTCCAAAGATTTCCATGGCGCTGTAGCGAGACCAGCCCTAAGTCCTGATTAACCGAAACCGTGTACGGCTCGTTAACAAAATCCCCTTCTTCGCCGAAACGGGACGAACCGAACTTTTCAAGGGTCACATCGCCGTGAAAGAAATGGTCGATAAAGCATCGCTTTTGATACCAATCCTCGGCAAGGAAATTAGAAAGCCCCTCTTCTTTAGAGAGGACTATGTCATGGATCGAAGCTGTGTCAGTTCCACTTGGGGTTTCATCGGCCTTATCAAGTTTTGCGTGATATCCCTCGCGTCGCCGGGTGAGCGTGTCAGTCAGATTGAAAGCATGGCGGTTGAGGGCAAGGTGGATCAGTGACCCGCCGCGATTCGGCTTGATGACTGCGCTAAAATCTTCTGTTTCTGCTAAAATTTCGTCATGACCATCACAATCATAGTCTACTTGCTGAATCTGCAGGCCGGTCTCGCCATTCATTTTTCTGAGCAGGGCATTGGCTTCGATCATCGCTGAATAGTTGGCCTTACGTAAATGCGGTAGATATAAGCCCCCGAAGATGCCATGCCAGTAGGGGCAGTTGCACTGCGAGGCATAGAGCTTTTCACGCGCCTGTTGGAAAGCCTGAGTCTTGACTTTCTTCGGATTTGCTTGCGCGACCTGTTCGAGTTTGTCCGAGACCGCGAGCATTGATTTGTGCATCAAATTTGACTCTTCGTACTTGGCCAGAAAGCCGCGCCAGTGTCCGCCCCGGACAAATCGCCCAAAGCGTTCCTTGCGGCCATTTTCTTTGAGCCAATACTCAAAGGCGCCGTATTCGAGAAATGCGTTTGTTGGCAATGACCAATGAAGCATCTCTTCGTATGAAGCCGAAGGCAGATACGCCCGTCCGGCCGGTTCCATTGCGGCGGCTTCAGAAAGCGGTACCATTTTCAACCAGTCAGAATTACGGTGCATTGCATCGAAAAATTTCTCGAGCCAGCCATCGGTGTAACAGTGCTTGTGTGTGTTCGGCCAGACGCCAAACTTTTCGCCGTCATCGGCATAGACTGCCAACCCGTCAGGATTTTCGCCTGCCTGTCGTTTGAGTTCTTCGATGATCTCCTCAACTGTACCAAACGGAATCAGGTATCTGAGCTTCTTTTGTATCGGAAGCAAAGTTACTGTGTGGCCAGCTTCTTCTGTGATAAACGGCCCACGGAGTTGTCTTGGATCAAGCCCGGCATAGATAAAATGCGTGTCATCGATAGGAAGAAAGCGGATATTCGACTTTGACAGTAATTTCGGCAGGTGAGGCTCCCATATACGTTCAGTCAGCCACAAGCCTTCCGTCTTTACTCCAAAGTTTTCCTTCAGATACTGTGTGAGCATTTCGATCTGCCCAAGCGCATCGCGCTCGGGAATCGAAGTCAGAACCGGTTCGAAGAAACCGCCGGTCATGAGTTCAACCTGGCCTATCCGGATAAGGTCGCACACCAATTCAAAATATTCAGGATGGTGCTTTTTCTGCCAATCCCACAAAATGCCGGATTGATGCAGTGATAATGAGACCTGGTCAAAACCTTTGAGCAGTTTCAGAAATGGTGCATAAGCATCGGTGTGCGCCTGCTCGAATACTGAATCAAAATTTCCGACCGGTTGGTGGTTATGTATCCCGAATGCCAGTTTGAATATCGCCATGCTTAAAAAATCTCAACTTTCAAATTAATGTACTTTCGCGGATTAGCTTTTATATCAGCAATGAGGTCATCGACGCTCGATGTGACTCCGCGAAGGTCATCATATAGCCGACGATCGTGTAATAGAAGATGCGCGGTTCCTTCGCCATTATCAAGGGCATCGGCGAATTTTCTGGCCGAAACCGACAATGTGTCCAATTGCGAAACAAACCGCTCCATCTGTATCCCTATGCGATCCATACGTATCGACGATGAATCAATCATGAGAGCGCCCTTTTTCAACAGAGTATTGATATTCCGCGAGGCGTCATAAAACCCTTGTACAGTCTGGTCGAACTTGGCATCGTTATTCTCCATGAAATCTGCAAGCGAGCCGGACAACCGCTCGAAATTATTGACTGTGTTGTTAAATTTCTCAAGCGAGGAATCCGAGACGAGTGTCCGTTTGAGGGTGAAGACAATCTGACGCACCTCGACTATCATATCTCCCATTAGACCCATCAATTCAGGTAGCCCGCTCTCATACTCACCTTGGACCGACTGAGTTCTGTCAAGCAAGTCGGTCTCTTTACCAGGGTAGATGGCGATAAAGCGCTCGCCCATGACGCCAAGACTTTTAATGGTAAAGGTCGCATCCTTTCTTAACACTACATCCTTGAATATCATCAGTTCGACTTCGACTCCGTGATCGGTCAAAGTCAAATTGGTAACATTCCCCCTGCGAACACCGGAGACAGTCACATTGTCCCCGATTGCCAGCGATCCAACATCGTCATAGACCACCGTTATCGGCTCGGCATTCCGCTCCAGCCTATAACCCTGAAGCCAATAGAGTGAACCGCCAAGGACCACTAATGCGACCAGCATTACGACGCCGACGCGAAATTCAATGTGTTTACGGGTGCTCATAAAGTCTACTCAACAATATCGGTAAGTAGCTGTCATTCTTTATTTTACTGGGCTCGGATCAGAGTGATTCAGCAATTGACAGATAGTTGTCATATCTGAATTGAGCGATATCCCCTCGAGCCAAAGCCGATTTAACGGCACAATTCGGCTCATGGGTATGACTGCAGGTGCTGAATTTGCACTCCGCGGCGTATCGAACGAATTCAGGATAGTAATGCGGTAAATCCTCTTTATCCACTTCCCACAGTCCCATCACTTTCAATCCCGGAGAGTCCACGATAAAACCTCCAAGTGGCAGTTCATACATCTCGATTGTGGTTGTCGTATGCTTGCCTCGATTGGAAAAATCAGAAACTTCGTTGGTTTTAATGCCCAATCCCGGAATCAGCGCGTTCAGCAAAGTCGATTTCCCGACGCCCGAATGTCCAACAAACAATGTCCGGTGGTCTGCCAGTAGTGATTGAATTTCTGATACTCCCTCGCCAGTCTTCACCGATGTCCACACCACGGCAAATCCAATCTGCCGGTAGCTGGTGGTTATACGTTCAAGGTCATCCGGTCGCTCCAAATCGATTTTGTTGATAACAATGATAGGCGTCATATTCCCCATCTGTGCGGCGATAAGAAAACGTTCGATAAGACCGATCTTGAGCGGCGGAGAATAGACCGAAACGACAATCGCCAATTGATCGAGATTGGCCGCGATAACCTGCTTTATTTCGCGAAGTCCTGTAGTTGGGCGGAAAAACGATGACCGCCGCGGAAGGACTTCTTCGATTGCGCCGAAACCATCGGGCAGGAGTGTCATGAGAACATCATCGCCGACCGCGACGGGTGTGGTGTTATCCGATGCGTCTTTGACTTTGCGGCGTATTTCGCATGAGACCGCGCGCTGATCATCGGTTCGCACATCAAAGAGCCGTCCTTTGGTGGCGGTAACCACCCCTTTTACAAAATCACTCATGGACGGAAGGTAGTATGAAAGGGAGGGGGAGGGAAAGAGGAAAGAATGGGGGGGTAGTGAGAGAGGAGGGCGTGTCTCTCTGAGGAGTTGGTGAAAAGCTCGTGGTGGCGACAGACGTATATTCGGAGTAACAAAGGCACTCTATTGAAATTTTATAATCTTGAGAAGCTGATTCCACCTCACGACTTCTACTACAATCGAGCAATCACTCTTGTTTGAGACAGTATATCCAAGCTTGTCGATCGCCCAACTTGTAACTGGATATGATCGAGTGGTCTCTTGAGCGTCAACAAACTCAGGACATTTATTCCAAAATCCTTTTCTTATTCCGAAAATATAATTAACACCGTCGGGGAATTCTATTTGAATGCTCCGCGGTCGATTTTCTAAGGAGGTATCTAATGCCAAATCAATGTCCTGCCGTCGCCGAAATGCGATTCCCCAACAAGGTTTTTCATTAGATCCCTCAGAAAAAAGACGGAAATTCAGAAGGATTTGAGACACATCACCTCAATTGATGAACAGGCGGAATCTACTTCTTCTTTGAGGTCGGAATTACCCATCTACTACCCTTTCCACCCAGCTGGTATGCATGAGGAATCTTCTTCGCTCGGAGCAAGTTTCTTAGAGGCAGGCCAGGGCGATGAATACTATCCTTGAGAATACCATGCTTTTCGAGAATCTTCCCGCCCTCTATAGCTGTGATACTTTCCAAACATTTCTGTTCGATGTACTTGTCAAGACACGCAATAACCTGAGAAATATTGACCATTTCTGCTCTACCTCCTCTTTGGGGACATGAAAGTTTACTGATGCGCTTCTCTCTTTATTAGAATACAAAAATACGTTATATCATTGAAGAATACAACTGCTTTGTTGACAGCATTGACATGCGCGACAGGCGAGCCACTCCCTTCGTGCGGGTGTCTCTGTCGTGCACCACATAACCGTCAGGTCACCCGCCGCGTGCGGACTTCGGAAGCCTCAGCTCCCACATTTTCGATGTGTGCAAGACCCAACGGAACATCAGCTGAGATTGCCGCGTCGTGGATAGTCCGTCGCGGCGGATCGCAATGACGCTACCGGAAATGTTAGCCTTAATTCTTGTACCACACTCCGCCGTGGCGGAAGGTGTGATCTTTTCTTTCCCTCTATCTCTGGGTGAGGTCACATTCACGAGACTCAAGAATCGCTGAACCGTTCACCTGCGGCGAACCAAGGCGGAGTCGCTACAAGACGAAGAGAAGAGAACCCGCCACAGCGGCAGGCGTGAGATTGCCACTTCAGCAAGCAATCAAAACATCCAAAAAAAAGAAGCCCGTATGACGAAGTGTCATCACGGGCTTTGGCAACATAGCAATCAAACGATTGCCTTAGGGCTCTATTTGCCTCGTTCGATTATGTTCAAATGAATTCGAGCCATTGAAATCAACATATGCATGGTTAAAGTATTTTATGACATTGAAGTTGAACATGTTGTTCATAGACCCTGCGCTCGCTTGAATACCATTGCCAAACCTTGCGAGATAGTTATGAGTGACATAATCAGAGGATGGTCCCGCCGGTCCCTCGTTTGGCGCAGGATTGTAGCAAATACCAAGCAAGCCATTGTGGCCGCCTACAGAGGCATTATTAAAGATTCTATTTTCATAACTACCGGCTCCCCGGACGAATATGCCGAGATTAACCATATCGAAATAGTTTCTGAAAATTATATTTGCGTAGCTGTTGATTGCGAGCAGACCTATCTGCGGCGCGATGCCATTTGCAGGGTCGGCGAACTCATCGCCGCCTTCGACTTTAATCCCCCGTATGACAGACCTGCTACTGCCGAGTAAGACGACACCGATTCCGAATGTAGACACACGGCCGTCCTGCACCCACACATTTTTGACGCCATCAAGGACAATTCCTCTTCCGATTTTGTTTCCCGGACCGCTTATCTCATGTCCTCCCAATTTTAGAAAGACATTGTCGCTCATAATAACAATTCCATCACCCGTTGCTGAAAAATCCGCGGTGACACGGTAAAATCCCGGCTCGGTGATCGTTGTGGGAGCTGTGATCCCAGTCCAGACCGAAGCGGCTCCTTCGCGAAACTCAGAGCGTACGGCTGATTCCAACGCTGGATCAAAGGCTTCACTCATTTCAATTTCGGGACTAATCTGACTCTCGGTCGATGAAACCGGTCCTTCATTCTTTGAACAACTCCAGCTTATGAGGCCGAGCGCCATAAATAAAAGAAAATTCTTTTTGTTCATTATTTCTTCTCCTTACAGATGTGATACTTTTTACTTCACGGTTGACTTTTCATCGGGATATAGACCTTTATGCGTCTGATGAAAACATCAAATACATAGATTTCAGCACAGTGAGGTCTGTGCGAGGTGAACATGTCTCCTTTCTGCAAATGTCTTGTGCACATGCGTTGCCAACCTCTGTGTGACTGGGATCCTATAGGAGATACGAAATGCAGTAGGTCCTTGGATTGGAAAGAATGAAAAAAAAATTATTTGAGATCTGGCGCGGCGTCCGGCCCAGTAAGATACATCATACCCGTTGGCTGCTCCTCACCTCCGGCTGTCTCTATTGTAACCTGGAAGGAGGCGATATGAGAAGGGTCAGGAAGGGAATTCATTTTGAGAACGGCGCTTCCATCAGGTGCGACAGTAAACCGTCCTACCGAAGTCGGCTTGCCGTCACGAAGCGACCAGGCCTGATAGACTTTGCCCTCAGGTGTCTGAGGAAGCTGGTACATATATACGACTCCCGTGCCGCGAATAGGATCGATAACGACCTTGCCGAACGCCTGTCGATTCGGCTCAACACCGCTCAGATCTACAAACTTCATTCCCGGCTGTCCGAGCAGGACCGTGGCATCCTCATACGCATGCAGGTCTCTTTCAAGTTTGGAAATCTGTGCCAAATTTGTCGCATGGTCGTTTTGTAATTGCTCGATCTCTCTTTCTCGTTTTTCACGTTCTGCGCGAAGACCCTCCAGCTCCAGATTGAAAGACTGTTTTTGCGTTAGCGTTGAAAGCTCTTTTTGAATGGAAGAAAGATCTGATTGGAACCGGTCTATTTGACTGAGCAATGAACCCTGCTCAGTTTTCACTGCAGAGAGATCATTTCGAAGAGAATGTCCCCAGAGGAAAAGGACAACAGATGCCGCCGCCGCAACCGCAGCAGCCCACCAGCCAAACTGAGAATGTCCCTTGGGAGCGCTGGCATTTTCGATGGGGCCAGAATCCGCATACACTCTTTTCATCAGCCGCTCGCCTATTACAGCGGATGGCTCATGCTGATTCACGGATGCGGCCAGACATACTGAAAGCTCGGTCGCTTCTTTCAGGCGGGCAGAACAAACGGGGCAGCCGGTGTTGAGATGCGAAACGACATTGTCGGCCTCTTCTTGTATGAGTGTGCCGAAAGCGAATGCTTCTAGCTGCTCATAAATCGCCTCGTGACTTGTGTTCATCTCACGCTTCTACTTTGAGGTGTTTTCGGAGTTGTATGACTGCTTCGCGAATCCGGCTTTTGACAGTTCCAAGGGGTGTATCGAGACGTTCCGCGATCAGCGAGTGAGATAAACCATCGTAATATGAAAGACGGATAACATCGCGATGCGCTGGCGTTAGCCTATTCAATGCGGAGACAATCTGATCTTTTGCTTCGGCGTTAGACCAGTCGCTATCAGGACTCCCATTGTGATTCGCAGGCAATGTGTCTAGTATGGTGTCGTCAAGTGTAGTTTCCGCGCGGCGCGCTTTGTACTGTTTGGATCGGGTACGATCAATTGCCAGATGCCGGCTCATAGTAGTCAACCAGGCAAGGACACTTCCACGGGCGAGATCATATGAGCCTGCCTGTTGCCAAAGCTTAAAAAACACTTCCTCTGTTATCTCTTCAGCATCTGCTTCGTTCTGTACGATGCTGAGGGCCAATGAGTACACAAATCTTCCCCGGCGATCATACAACGAAGATAAAGCCGTCTGATCACCAAGTTTGATCAGACGAATCAGCAACTCGTCCATACTGCCGGCAGAAGTATCTGGATTCTTAGTATCATTCATAATTAATACGGAAGAAAATCGAAATTGGATTGAAAAACAAGAAATATATCAATACGTGAAACGCGGAACAAACTCGGAATAGCTCCGTCATGAATTTTTCACAACGATAAAGTAAGAAGAACCCTACGACTTGTTCTTGCGGGGCCCGGCTTCTGAGACGCGACGCTCTCAGACCTGTCCGCTGTGAGGGGCTCTCTCTCAGGCGTTCTACTTATTTTGTCATTCCAGTCCGCCCAACCTCAGTGGGCAGGCACTGTCGGAGGACCCAGGATTTATCTTCGTGCGGGACGTCTCTGACCGACACGTCCCGCAACCGTCAGGCGGGGGATAGCATCCCTCGCTGAGGACGCCCGACACCACGGAATTTAAGACGTCAGTCCGCCCCGCCACAGCGGGCAGGCGCGGCGGACTGACCTACGAGTATTGGAGAAGATGGATTCTCCGCCTGGGTGGTCTGGAAAGACAATATTCGGGGCTAAAGTGGCTGCGGATTCAAGGCTTGATTTTCTTTGTATTATGCTACACCTTAGTCGGGATTAGATGATTTGAAGTGGCATTATATGACAGAGTTGCAGTGAGTGTAAAGATTAATTGTGAATGTGATTAAACGTGACTGTGACAGTGAATAGATATGAATATGAATAGAATGGAGAAAACACAATGATGATTTCGGAAAAGGTTGCCGCTCGGCTCAATGAGCAGGTCAACCATGAATTTTATAATGCCTGGTCGTACCTTGCCATGGCCTATTGGTTTGAGACCCTCGGATTGAGGATTTTTGCCAAATACTTTTTTAAGCAAAGCGATGAAGAGCGCGGTCATGGCGCGAAAATCGCCCAGTATCTGGTTGACCAAGGCGCACAAGTCCGACTTGGATCGCCCAAGCAGCCGACTATCGATTACAAGACCGCAAAAGAGGCGATTGAGGCATTTGTCCATCAGGAGATTCTCACGACCAGACAGGTCCATGAAATAGTCGATTTAGCTATCGCCGAGAAAGACCATGCCACGCGGAAATTCATCGATTGGAAAGTCGAAGAGCAAGTAGAGGAAGTGGCTTCAGCCAATGAACTGCTTGCGATGGTGAAGATGGCCGATACGACCGGTCAACTTTTTATGCTCGAGAACAGGCTGTGGCATATGCTTGAGGAAAAGAAGGACTGAGGCGAGAGGGCTATTCGATAGTGAGGGAAGTAGCCGACGCGCGGGGCATAAGAATGACCCGTGTTGCAAGAAAGAGATAAGACGTCAGTCCGCCCCGCCACAGCGGGCAGGCGTGGTGGGACGTACACCAGCCACCGGAATCGTTACAAGACTCCTCGCAATGGGCATAATAGCCAAAAAGTGTTGGTAAATTTCTGATATCTTCTTGTTATACTTGGTATTTCACCTAAGATGACTGAGTCCTTTTAGTGACTCGTAAAAAAGTATTGTCTAAAGTGCGGCGCTTATG